>Ga0308158_10000119_pt1 | contig 180025 bp, 172 predicted proteins | sample PhyBR2_FD_201038 | JGI IMG/M metagenome (GOLD analysis project Ga0308158, IMG submission 201038) | Phyllosphere microbial communities from UC Gill Tract Community Farm, Albany, California, United States - DLSLB.R2 | ecosystem: Host-associated > Plants > Phyllosphere > Unclassified | place...
AAATGGGTCATTGGGTTTCTCGTACAATCGAGCCTAAATCGGCCTGCAATGTTGCGCAATTTTACTTTACTCTGTACCTATAAAGCAAAGTCATTCCGCATCAATTCAAAGAACAATAAACAATTGGTTATTCTATCAGCATTTCCGATAAAAAATTAGAGGGACTTTATAGGATTTTCATCTTGGTATTTGCTGTTATAATGGTTACATCCTATTAACGCTTTGTTTTGTGCAATTATGAATAAAAAATTTTTGATTTGTGGCGCTATTGCAGCAGCTCTATTATTAACGGCGTGTGTAAAAAAGGAAGCACCGAAGGAAGATGAACAAGAAAAAGTTGAGACCACTCAACCAACTGAGCAAGTAAATGAACCTGTTCAGTTACAGCCATTAGATTCAGCTGAAAACACACAAACTGAAACTCCTGCACAGGTTGAAATCGAACGTCAAGAAACTGAGAATACAACCACAGTCATTCGTCGTGAAGTAACTCAACCGGCTGCTACCGAAGCACCAAAGGCAGAAACGCCTAAAGCTGCGGCACCAAAGGCTGAAGCGCCTAAAGCGGAAGAAAAACCGGCTCAAGCAACACCATCAAAATCAAATTCAGCTAGTCAGTCTGAAGATGATGCTGTCGCGGCCGCAATTGCTGCTGCAACACCTGCGCTCGAAAATTAAGTTAAATTTTAGCTTAAAATGCAAAAACCCAGTCATTCCACTGGGTTTTTTATTAAACAATTGATCTATATTTAATCACTCAGCGTACCCATTTAACTTTATCTAAAAAATTTAATTCTGCTAACAATAAAAATCCCCGTATCCTTTAAAATAAAAAAATTAACTAGCACATTTAAAAATTAATATTCCCTACTTCACTGCCATCCACCCGAGCACTGAGTAAGGTTTAAGTCAAAATAAAGATAACTTTTAGGGTTTTCAATAATGTTAAAAAAATGTTGCGACCTACTCGAACAACATCAGTTAAAGATTGCTTTTATTGAAAGTGCCAGCTCTGGCTACCTTTCCAGTCAATTTTCTATTTGTAAAAACAGTGGTGCAGAGATCTTACTGGGCGGTTTGGTCAGTTATGATCCTTCTATTAAGGTCGATCTTCTCAAGATTAACACTGCATTTATTGAACAGTACACGGCAGAATCGGCTGAAGTCACAGAGACCATGGCGATCCAAGGGAAAAAGTTATTTACTCAAGCAGATATTGTGGTTGCCTGTACCGGTCTACTCAAACCTGGGGGTAGCGTAACAAAAACAAAACCTGAAGGTACATTTTTCACCTCAATTTTATATTTAAATGAAACACACAACTTTCATTATTTTATTGATGGAACGCCTTTACACAGGCTCTCCGCCTTAACCCGGCATATTGCAACTGAAATTATCAAACTCATTGATGGAGTTTAGTTATGTTAAAATTCAAAACCTTTATATTCGGTTTAACACTGCTTCCCTGCACCAGTTTTGCCACTGTGGGAGGACCTCACAATGTGGAATTTCTGGGTTATGACGCCAAAGACCAAAAAGTCTATCTACTGAAACACTATCAAGATGGTCGTGGTCGTTTGCCACAACTCTACTATTATCAATTCAAAAACAACAAGCAGCCTGAAAAACTCATCCAGGTGAATTCACTTTATATCAATCCTAAGACCAAGAAGATTGATTATGATCAAGACAGTACCCGGTTTGATCAAGACATTTTAAAAATTAAGAAAAGATTGACTCCCTTAATTTCTGTAAATAAGACCTTGACTAAAATTCAAATAGTGAAGAAAACACGGGTACAAAAATCTGCAAACTCCGGATTTGATGATTTAATCACTGAATATCAGTATCGTTATAAAGTCACCACTCCACAATTAAGCAGTCTGCAGCAGAAAGCCGTAGCTTATAAACCCAACTTAAATGTCTCTCAATCATTCAAAATTCCGCAACATAATACAATGGTTGTAGCGGTTAAATACTTAGGGATTCCTTTTGAAACAGGCTATACCATTGAAGATCCTGTTTTACTCAGAGTTAAAAAATAAAGAACAAAAAAATAAGGCCTCCGAAGAGGCTTTATTAGGACTTAATAAATTTATGCAGCTGTACGAGCTGAAATAGGCACCACTTTACGCAGTTCTGGGCCGGTATAATCCGCACTTGGACGAATAATACGGTTGTCGGCACGCTGTTCCATCACATGCGCGGCCCAACCTGTAACCCGGCTCATCACAAAGATTGGGGTAAACAGTTTGGTAGCAATATCCATAAAATGATATGCAGACGCATGGAAGAAGTCAGCATTACAGAATAATTTTTTCTCACGCCACATTACTTCTTCACAGCGTACTGATACTGGATAAAGTACTGTATCACCTACATCTTTCGCTAAACGCTCAGCCCAGATTTTGATGATACCATTACGTGGGTCATTATCTTTGTAGATTGCATGACCAAAGCCCATGATCTTTTCTTTACGCTCAAGCTTGCCAAGCATTTCACGTTCTGCTTCATCAGGCGATGTCCAGTTTTCAATCATTTCCATCGCAGCTTCATTGGCACCGCCGTGCAATGGACCACGTAATGAACCAATTGCACCCGTAATACATGAATGCATATCTGACAAAGTTGAAGCACAGACACGTGCAGTAAAGGTTGAAGCATTAAATTCATGCTCTGCATATAGAATCAGCGATACATTCATCACTTGCTCATGCAATTCATTTGGTTTTTCACCGCGAAGTAAATGCAGGAATTGCGCACCGATTGAATCATCATCGGTATTTTCTTCAATACGCACGCCATCGTGGCTAAAACGATACCAGTAGCAAATGATTGCAGGCAAAGTCGCTAAAATACGGTCTGCAACATCTTGCTGTTCATCAAAAGATTTTTCTGTTTCCAGATTACCGAGCATAGAAACACCGGTACGCATCACATCCATCGGATGCGAATCCGCAGGGATACGTTCCAATACTTCTTTCAATGCTGGTGGAAGTGCACGTAAAGATTTCAATTTGGCCTTATAAGCTGCAAGCTGTTCTGCGGTTGGTAATTCACCAAAGAAAATCAGATAAGCCACTTCTTCAAATTGACAGTTTTCGGCCAGGTCTTGCACATCATAACCACGATAGGTTAAGCCTGCGCCGCTCTTACCTACAGTAGATAACGCTGTTTTACCTGCCACTTGTCCGCGCAATCCCGCGCCTGTCAGTACTTTTCCTTCAGCCATTTTTAATTCTCCATTTTGAATTATTTATTTAAACAATTTATCCAAGGTGTTTTCAAAGGTATGATAATCAAGGAATTGGTAAAGTTCTTTACGTTGTTGCATGCTATCTAATACGTTGACTTGCGTACCATTTTCACGAATAGAACGCATCACTTCCAAGGCTGCTTTTTGCATTGCACGCGTAGCAGAAAGTGGATAAAGCACCATGCTGATCCCTTGTTCACCCAATTCATCTACGGTGTAATAAGGTGTATCACCAAATTCGGTAATGTTGGCTAGAACAGGTACACCGACAGCATCACACACAGTGCGATACATGGTGATATCAGTCATTGCTTCAGCAAAAATAGCATCTGCCCCTGCTTCAACACAGGCACAAGCACGGTCAATGACCGCCTGCAAACCTTCTTTCTGCAGGGCATCGGTACGCGCCATCACCACAAAGTTCGGATCAGTTTTTGCATCTACAGCAGCTTTAATACGATCGACCATTTCCTGTTGGGTCACGATTTCCTTATTTGGACGGTGACCACAACGTTTTTGCGCAACCTGATCTTCAATATGAACTGCGGCAGCTCCTGCAGCAATCATTTGTTTAACAGTACGGGCGATATTAAATGCCCCACCCCAGCCGGTATCAATATCCACTAACAATGGCGTATCTACCCGTTCAGTAATACGACGCACATCTTCAAGAACATTGTCTAAACTGGTCATACCCAAATCAGGTAAACCATAAGAATAATTGGCAACACCTGCACCAGATACATAAATGGCCTTATAACCCACCTCTTTCGCCATCATGGCTGCGTAGGCGTTGACTGTGCCAATAATTTGTAATGGCTTTTCCACTTCCAGTGCTTGTCTAAATCTTAAGCCTGCAGATATTTGTTGTGTCATATTCCTTTCCACAGTTTTCAGTTTACTTATTGAATTTCGAGTATAGCCATAAACACCTTCATATCTATGACTATTTAGAACTTATACTCTAAAACTTTAGTCAAATATTCACCAAAGCTATAGTGTTATTTCGATTCTTCATAATTGTGAGCAAATAAGACAAAACTGTTATTTTAAGAAAATGTGTACATATTTTTGCTATCATTGCAAATGATTTCATTTCTTTGATTATTGACGTTATAGACCATATGCAAGAACTCGCTCAACTAGAACCCCTCGCTCGTGATACTCCACAAACAAAACGTGGTCATGAACGATGTCTGGCGCTTTTACTCAGCGCAAATGAGCTATTTCTTAAACATGGCTATGATGCAGTGTCTCTGGATGATATTGTCCAGCATGCGGGTGGTTCCAAAGCATCCATTTATAAATTTTTTGGTAATAAAGAAGGCCTATTTACGGCTATTTGTGATTATCGCCGTGAACAATTTTTTAAAGATATTTGTCTACCCTTTGAACAAGATAAAGATAATTTAAGATCTTATCTGATTAATACGCTGTTTAATTTTCATAATCATTTATTACAACCAGAAAATGCAGCATTTATGCGTTTAGTCCTAGAACGCACCCAACATAATTCAGAGCTTGCTGTATATATTCATGAACAAGGTCCAAAACATATTCAAAATGCTATTGCTTGTGCTTTAGAAAAGGCGCATAACAATGGTCTATTAAAATGTGATCACCCTATTTATTCTGCCCAATTCTATTTTGGTATTTTACGAAATTTAGAATGGCGCATTTTAATGGGTATTCCAATTCAGGAAAATGATCAGGAAACGATCAAATACATCAATTATTGTGTTGATCGATTCTTGGAAGGCCATCAAAAAGTCTAGTTTTTTTGCAATTTTACCTGCTTATAGTATATTAATCGATTCCCTTTTTACTTAACCAACCAACAACTAATTGTTGTTTTGTTTTCTATTCAGCAATTATTGTGGAGTAACCATGGCTCTACGTCACTTTCTGACCTTACGCGATTTATCGACTTTAGAACTTAACCAAATTTTGCAGCGCGCGATTGAACTTAAACGCAAGCAACATAGCAATGAGGTGTTCCAACCTTTCGTCGGTAAAGTTATGGGCATGATTTTTGAAAAATCGAGTACCCGCACACGTGTTTCGTTCGAAGCAGGTATGAGTCAATTCGGTGGCAGTGCAATTTTCCTCTCTTCTCGCGATACCCAACTGGGTCGTGGCGAGCCGATTGAAGATTCTGCACGTGTGATTTCAAGCATGCTTGATATTATTATGATCCGTACTTTTGGTCATGACATCGTAGAACGCTTTGCCTCTTATTCAAAAGTCCCTATCATCAATGCCTTGACTGACGATCATCACCCTTGCCAGTTACTTGCCGACATGCAAACTTATTTAGAACAGCGTGGTTCTATTGAAGGCAAAACAGTTGCATGGATTGGTGATGGCAACAATATGTGTAACTCTTATATTGAAGCAGCACATATGTGGGGCTTTAAATTAAAAATTGCCGCACCTAAAGGCTATGAACCACACGAAAGATTCTTGTCTGAATTTGCACATTGTGTAGAACTTGTTGATTCAGCTGAAGATGCTGCTGTGAATGCCGACTTGATCGTGACCGACGTTTGGGCCAGTATGGGCCAAGAAGAAGAGCAAAAAATTCGTGAAAAAGCATTTGCCGATTTTCAGGTCAATGAAAAACTCATGGATTTAGCGCATCCAGATTGCTTGTTCATGCACTGCTTGCCTGCTCACCGTGGTGAAGAAATTTCTGAAAATATGCTGGACCATAAAAATGCAGTGGTTTGGGAGGAAGCAGAAAACCGTTTACATGCTCAAAAAGCTTTAGTTGAATTTTTATTGAATGAAAATTTAAAGAAAGACTAATTAATTAGAAAAATCTTAAAAAACTAAGCACCTTCGGGTGCTTTTTTTATACTCAAATGACTATAATAAATCCATAAATTTTATAAGTGATTATAACCATGTCTTTAAAAATAATCGTTTTATGCCTAAGTAGTTTAATTTTAATCAATACGGCACAAGCCAAAGCGACAGAACTTGACCAGTATTTGCTTAAAAAGAAAATTCTCGATCAAACTTATAAAATTAAAAACACTAAAGCACTGAATGAAATTTTAGATGTGATGAGTGACGAAGATTCTCGCACTATGCCCTATCAAGTCGATCAAAATACGGTGATTGAGCAATTACGTTTATATGCAGATCATATTGATATTCAAGGTATTATCACGACCCCAGACTTTACTCAGTTTGCTGAAGATATTGGGGATAAACAAGTAAAACACCTGATTAAACAGAATTTAATTCAAAATTGTCATTTATTCTTTGAGCACGAATTTCAACGCATTAATCCTTACCATGTCGACATTAAACTCAGTTCAGATGATAAGAATTATAAAATGAAAATTAAAAACACCGAGTGTCAGTTTTAATTTGTCTAATTATTGATACGTTAGCCCTCTAACGTATAAAACCTTGCGGTTGCAAAATGATAATCATCGCACCCAATATCACGGCCAATCCACCCAAAATATCCCAACGCGTTAAAATCACCTGATCAACATAGCGCAGCCACAACAAAGCAGTAAAAATATAAATTCCGCCATAGGCTGCGTAAATTCGACCCGAAGCTGCCGGATGCAATGTCAGTAACCACACAAATACAGCCAAGCTTAAGACTGTTGGAAGCCATAACCAATGTGATTTCCCGTGATTTAAAATTAAATATGGAAAATAACAACCTAAAATTTCTGCGATTGCGGTGACAAAAAAAAGGCAAAAAGTAGTCATCACCTTGGCAATTTGAATATCCATAAATTTTTTAACTTACCTGATATCTTTTCTTTGTTTTAGATAAAGACGGAAATAAAGTTACAATAAAAAAATAACCCGTGCGAACACGGGTTATTCTAACAATTCAGGTAATTATGCAGGTTCAGCGGTTTGATCTTCAAATACTTCCAGTTTTAAGCCAACCGCTTTACCATCTTCTTTCTTCACAGAAACAGCGACATTACCGCCGTGTTCAGCAAGCTCACCAAACAGAATCATTTCAGCAAGCGGTTTCTTCAAATGTTCTTGGATTAATCGTTGCATTGGACGCGCACCCATTAAACGGTCATAGCCATGTTCAGCCATCCATTCACGCGCACTTTGATCTACTTCAAGAACCACTTTCTTATCATCAAGTTGAGCTTGAAGTTCAGTCAGGAATTTATCTACCACGTTTTCAATAACCGTAGTTGGCAATGCATTGAATTGAATCACACCATCCAAACGGTTACGGAATTCAGGCGAGAATGCTTTTTTCATGGCATCTTTATTGTCATTACTATTATCTTGTTCCATAAACCCGATACTAGTACGAGAAATACTTTCTGCACCAATATTGGTGGTTAGAACAAGAATTACATTACGGAAGTCCGACTTACGACCATTGTTGTCGGTCAATGCGCCATGGTCCATAATTTGTAATAACAAATTAAACACATCAGGATGTGCTTTTTCAATTTCATCCAGCAACAATACGCAATGTGGACTTTTATGAATCGCATCAGTTAACAAACCGCCCTGATCGAAACCGACATAGCCTGGAGGTGCGCCAATTAAACGTGAAACCGCATGACGCTCCATATATTCCGACATATCGAAACGAACCAGTTCCACACCTAACAACTTAGCCAACTGTTTGGTGACTTCAGTTTTACCCACACCTGTTGGACCAGCAAAAACAAAGCTACCCACTGGTTTATCAGGTGATTTCAACCCTGCACGTGACAATTTAATTGCAGAACCAAGTGCTTCAATTGCATCATCTTGACCGAATACCACACGTTTAAGATCACGTTCAAGATTACTTAATACAGTCTTGTCATCTTTAGATACGGTTTTCGGTGGAATACGTGCAATTTTAGAGATGATATCTTCGATATTTTCAACCGTAATCAAGGTATCGTCTTGTTCTGCTTTCAAACGGCGCTGTGCACCCGCTTCATCAATCACATCAATGGCTTTATCCGGCAGGAAGCGGTCATTAATGAATTTCGCTGACAACTCCACTGCGGCAACCAAAGATTTATCGTCATATTGAACATGGTGAAAATCTTCAAATTTCGATTTTAAGCCACGTAAAATATCAATTGTTTCAGAAACAGAGGGTTCATTAACATCAATTTTTTGAAAACGACGAGATAAAGCATGATCTTTTTCAAAAACCTGGCGATATTCTTGAAAAGTCGTTGAACCGATGCAACGTAATGAACCATTCGACAAAGCAGGTTTGATTAAGTTGGATGCATCCATGGTGCTGCCCATACTGGAACCTGCACCAATAATCATGTGAATTTCATCAATGAATAGAATGGCTTCTGGTTTCTTTTTCAGCGCATTCAACAATTGTTTCAAGCGTTTTTCAAAGTCACCTCGGTATTTGGTTCCTGCTACCAGTGCGCCAATATCCAGGCTATATACTTCTGCATTAGCAAGTGGTTTAGGGGCTTTACCATTCACAATTAACCAAGCCAAACCTTCAGCAATCGAAGTTTTACCTACACCCGGGTCACCCACAAGCAAAGGATTGTTTTTACGACGGCGGCAAAGAATTTGTGCAGCACGTTCAATTTCTTTTTCACGGCCAATTAAAGGATCTGTTTTGCCTTTTTGAGCTTCGGTATTTAAATTGGTGGTATATAAATCGAGTGGTCCTGCATTTGAAGAACTCGAGGTTTCACCATCCAACTCTTCAACTTCTTCTTCGGCTTGCACTTCTTCTTTACGCGTACCGTGAGATAAATACTGAGTTAAAGTTAAACGGTTAATTTGATGGCGTTTAAGCAAGTAGACCGCAAAAGAATCACGTTCGGAGTACATCGCAACAAGAATATCTGCACCTTCAACAGTTCGATCACCACCGCTGGATTGCACATGGAAAATCGCCCGTTGCAGAATACGATCAAAACTTTCAGTCGGATGTGGCGCCTGATCGCTATGTTCGCCTAATTTAGGGGTATGTTGTTCAACGTATTCTTCTAGTTCTTTACGCAGAACGATAATGTCCGCCCCACACGCTTTAAGCGCATTTACAGCAGAGTCATTATCCAGTAGAGCCAACAATAAATGTTCAACCGTGAGAAACTCATGTCTCTTTTGACGAGCCATGCTTACAGCCAAACGTAAAGATACTTCTAATTGACGACTGAGCATGTAATCCCCTTAATCTTTTGGCTCAATCTGACAAAGCAATGGATGACCTTGTGACCGAGCGTAATTATTGACCTGGTTCGCTTTCGTTTCCGCAATGTCTCGTGGATAAACGCCTGCAACACCTTTCCCTTCATAATGTACAGTTAGCATTACTTGAGTGGCTTGGTCAAGATTCAAAGCAAAGTATTGTTGTAAAATTTCAATTACAAAGTCCATTGGGGTGTAATCGTCATTCATTAAAACGACAGCATACATGGGTGGACGTTTTAATTCGGGTAGCGCAGTCTGTACCGCAATCTCACCTTCAGATTCGTCTTGCGAGTCATTGCTTAAGCGTGGACTAATATGCCAATCGACATATCCTGATTGATGAAAAGAACTTTTGATGGCATTTAAACAATTTTGACGCTTATTGATTCGCATAGGATTTAAAATTCACATTTATTGTGCATTTGCTTCTGCTTGAGGAATTTCAGAAATAAATGCAGATTGACTCTCAATCGGTTTACCACGGCCCCAACTAAAACGTTTAATCACTGGAGTACTTGTACCACCTGTTAAACGGACTTCAATGAATTGCGGCGTAAAGCCTTTAGGCATGGTCCAACGGCCTGTTAAACGCTCGTAATCTTGAAAATTAAAGTTCTTGTCTTCCATGGGAATAACCAGAACTTCTGTGCCCTGAATTAAGCGCAGTTCCACCGTTCCAGAAATATTACGTTTATTCGGGCTGACTTGTACTAAATCCAGCTCATATTCGTAAGCATTATCCGGTAAAGGTTTGACCCCGATATTCTGAATCGTCAAGCTTAGGCCACCCCGTTGCCCCAACACTTCACGGTAAATAGAACTCAAACCCTCAGCCTGAGCTTTATCTTCACGAGCTTGATTCAGAGCAGCAAATAAATCATTTGAATTACTTACGGCAACATCACGCTCTTGCACAGCCAGATTCAAATTTTTATTCAGTGTTTCCAGACTACTCTTTTGCTTTTGCACAACTTCAACCAGCTGTTCAGCATCAGCTTCAAAACCTACAGCAGTCAGACCTTGCCGATGCCCCACTGAATAGCCCAGCAGGCCACTACCTGCAATCAGAATTGCAGCGCCAATAGCCAAAGGCAAATTTCCTTTAACCAAAGGCTTTTTACTGAGTGGTGTCTGTGGTGACAGAGTATTTGATTCAGTGTTCGGCATCGTCATCTCTTATTTTGATTCATTCAAAACACACATTTAAATCCAAATCCAAATGTGTGTGAAGCTGAAAAACGTTTTTTATGGTAATAGACCAATACCTGTCAGACCTGCATTTTCAGCAAAATCAAACATCAGATTCATATTTTGCACAGCTTGACCCGCGGCGCCTTTCACCAAATTGTCTTGTACAGATAAAACAACCAGCTTTTTCGGCTGTGGCTTGTACAATGCAATACGAAGCTGGTTTGCACCACGCACAGAACGTGTTTCAGGTGAGCTGTTTGCTGGCATTACATCCACAAACTCTTCATTGGCATAGAATTGCTCATATAAGCTTTGCAGGTCTGCTGCGTCCCCTGCATCAGTCAGGTCAACATAAATAGTGCTGAGCATGCCACGAATCATCGGAACCAAATGCGGTACAAATAAAATGTGATTAAACACATCTTTAAGACCCGAGATATTTTCCAGTGCTTCTACAATTTCAGGATGGTGGCGGTGACCTGCTACGCCATAAGCCTTGAAGTTGTCAGCATTTTCAGAATAAATCATGCCGAGGCTTGCTTTACGACCTGCACCAGAAACCCCTGATTTTGCATCAATAATAATGCTTTCAGGTTTTACTAAAGTTTCAGCTTGCTTAAATAATGGCGCAAGACCCAGTTGTACCGTGGTTGGATAGCAACCTGGGTTACCAATCACGTTGGCCTGTTTGATTTTGTCACGATTCAGTTCTGATAAACCGTAAACGGAATCTTTTAAAATATCTGGGCAGGCATGTTCAAGACCATACCACTTTTCGAATTGTTCCAAGTCCTGTAAGCGGAAATCTGCCGCTAAATCGATGACTTTAGTATTTGCTGCAACCAGTTCTGCCGCGTGTTTCATTGCCACACCGTGAGGAGTCGCAAAGAACACAACATCGCATTTTTTCAATTCATCAATATTTAAATCTGAATATTCAAGATCGGTATGACCGCGTAAGCTTGGGAACATATCATCTACACGGCGACCTTTTTCGGTACGTGATGTTAGTACATTGACTTGCACATTTGGGTGTCGTAGTAAAAGACGTAACAATTCAACGCCTGTATAACCTGTACCACCGACAATACCAACAGTAATCACGATCACTACCTCAAATCTAAAGTTTTCATTTCGTAACTGTGTAGTATGACAGGAAGTTTTGGTTTTCTGAACTGTTTTGAATGAGTTTGCTTGTTAAATTCACTGTCTGAAAGATTATGATTATCTGCATATTGACTCTTGGCGCTAATAAATAACCCAACCTAAAAATAAAAATCTCCTAATTAAAGACGATTCACTCTTCTTAAAGCACCTAAGCAGCAACTGCTTTATCCCAATACATATTTACTTAAACTGAACCGCTTTCACGACACATAAAACTTTTGTAGTGTGATGTGCTGTATGCCCCCTAAATAACTCCTCACACGCGATAGTCACGGGTGTTCCCTCTTTCTTAAACAACATGGAATAACGGCTGGCATTCATATCAACTAATTGGATCAACTTTGTTTTTACCAAGCCATCTCTACCATCGACTTTAATAATTTGGTCTAATGCTAGAGCAATCTGATTCCCACCAAACACTTCTTGATTTGGGTGTAAGCTTTTTATTTTTAATAATTTTCCCTGTAAAACAACAGGCCTGTCGTAATAAATTGTCTGAGCTTGACTGAATATTGGTAGCAATAATGCTACCAATAAAATAAATGCTCGCATATCAATTCCCGTAGCTTATTTTGATTAAGAATTTAATTTATTCTATATGTTTTGAATAAATTAATAAGAATTTTCAGCTTAAATAATAATTATAAAATTACAACCACCAATACGGCATTGGCGTAGTTTTTAAAATTTTCCGATGCTGTTGAAAATTCTCATCATGCTTATGAACTTCAGCCCAAAAATGCGGGCTATGATCAAAATGCCGTGTATGTGCCAGCTCATGTACGCAAACGTAACGGGTCACATGTTCAGGAAATAATACCAAACCACTATTCAACATAATGTCATGTTTCGCCGAGCAACTGCCCCAACGCGTTTTCGGTTGACGAATCGTACATTTCCCAAAACTTAAACTACTTTCTTGACTCACTTCCTCCAAATAAAGAGGAAGATGCTGCTTTGCATAAGTGATCACAAAAGCTTTTAAATATTGTTGGGGCTGACGATCACTAATTAAAAGTTGATTTTTTACTTCATCAAAAATAAATGACTGCTTTTGGGTTTGATAAACAATCTGTAAAGGCTGATCTACATTAAAAAGCTTTAATTCTGTGGGTAAAGTCTCTTGCTGTATATTCTGTGTTTGTTGTTGCCAGGTTTTGAGCAACCATTCTTCGGCTTGATCAATAAAATTTTGAATTTTTCGTTTGCTGCAAAGTACCGGTGCAGTTAAACGAATTTGAGTCGAGTCAACACGTAAGCGTAAACATTTCGCTCGTGCATGACGGACAATTTTGATTTCTGGTAATTCGTTTAGCGTCATTTTTCTTTTATTTAGAGTTGTCTAAATCTTCCCAACCCTGAGCAAATGTTAAAGTATTGCTTTAACATTTAGCGCAAGGAGAACAGCCCTCCTTTATAAAGAAGGCTCAGGAAAGATTAATTAAATTGCAGTACGTTCTTCAATACCATTATCAGTTGCAACAACCGCAATATCCGCTTTGTTAATCGCGAAGATACCGTTACACACTACACCCGGAATATTATTGAGGGTTTTTTCAAGTTCAAGTGCATTCAAGATATTGAAGTTATGCACATCTAAAATCACGTTACCGTTATCAGTCACTACGCCCTCACGATAAACCGGATCACCACCCAAGCTTACAATTTTACGTGCTAACGCTGAACGTGCCATTGGAATCACTTCTACAGGCAGTGGGAAATCATGACCCAATTGCTCCACCCATTTGGAATCATCGACGATACAGACGAATTTTTTTGCAATTGAAGCAACAATTTTTTCACGTGTTAATGCAGCACCGCCACCTTTAATCATGTGCATATGACGATCAATTTCATCTGCGCCATCTACATAGGCATCCAAACCGCCTACAGAGTTCATATCAACCACTTCAATCCCTAATTTTTTAAGGCGCTGTGCTGTTGCTTCAGAACTTGCAACCGCAGCTTCGAGTTGCAATTCTGGTAATAATTCAATGAGGAAGTTCACAGTACTTCCTGTACCTACACCCAAAATCCCGCCTTTTGGCAAGTGCTTTAAAGCTGCTTTTGCAGCAGCTTGTTTCTTTTCATCTTGGGTCGCATACAGACTCATAACTTGGCTCAACTATTTTTTGACATTTGTTGCTGATTAAACAGCCCAAATGTACAGGGGTTTGTTACAATAAAAGCCTATTTTAAACTGTTAGATGGAAAATTAACATGCTGTCTCGTTTGGTTCGACAAATATTACAAGCAACGGTGTATGACGTTGCAATCGAAACTCCACTCGAAGCAGCGCCACGAATTAGTGAAAAGCTAAACAATAACATTCGCTTTAAACGCGAAGATTTACAACCTGTCTTTTCCTTTAAACTACGCGGTGCCTATAACCGTATTAGTCAATTACCGAAATCTCAGTTGGAACGTGGCGTTATTACGGCTTCAGCAGGTAACCATGCACAAGGTGTGGCTCTCTCTGGTCAAAAACTGGGAATTCGCGCCATTATTGTGATGCCGAAAACCACGCCCGACATTAAAGTCCAAGCAGTAAAACGTCTTGGTGGTGAAGTGGTGTTACATGGCGATTCTTTTGATGTTGCCAATAAATATGCTATTCAGTGTGCGCAAGATGAAGGCATGACTTTTATTCCCCCTTATGACGATGAACTGGTCATGGCAGGTCAAGGCACCATTGCTAACGAAATTTTGCGTCAATGGCGTGATGTTGAATATGTATTCGTTGCTGTAGGCGGTGGCGGTTTAATCGCTGGTGTTGCTGCTTACCTGGGTGATGTTGCGCCACATGTCAAAGTCATTCCTGTGGAATATGATGAATCTGCTTGCTTAAAAGCAGCCTTTGAAGCCAACCAGCGTGTGATTCTGCCATCTGTAGGTTTATTTGCAGATGGTACTGCGGTTGCACAGATTGGTGAGAAACCCTTTAATGTAATTCGCCTGCAAAAATCGGATAACTCGGGTCCAATTGTTGAACGTGATGTGGTTTTGGTCAACACTGATGAAATCTGTGCAGCCATTAAAGACACTTATGATGAATGCCGTAGTATTGTTGAACCTTCTGGAGCCATGGCACTTGCGGGAATCAAGAAATATGTGGCTGAACATGGCTTAGAAAATAAAAATATGGTGTCAATTGTTTGTGGTGCCAACATGAACTTCGACCGCCTTCGCTATATTGCTGAACGTACCGAATTGGGTGAACGTAAAGAAGCCATTTTTGCAGTGACCATTCCAGAAGAAAAAGGCTCATTCCTGAATTTCTGCCGCGCCCTTCAAGGCCGTAATATCACAGAATTCAACTACCGTGCCAGCACTTCTAGCGCTGCTCAAGTATTTGTCGGCATTAGCTTAAAAGGTGGTGAAAAGGAACGTCACGATATTTATGACATCTTGGCAATACAATATGATGTTGATGACTTGTCTGATGATGAAGTGGCAAAACTGCATATTCGTTATCTGGTCGGTGGGCATGCGGATATTGAAAATGAACGCTTATTCCGTGTCGAGTTTCCAGAACGTCCAGGGGCATTACTGACTTTCTTGGAACGCCTGGGTCCAACTCACAACATTACCCTGTTCCACTACCGTAACCACGGCGCTGCGGAAGGTCGAGTACTGGTGGGCTTAGAGGCAAGCGACGCGAAACAAAATCCGGACGGTTTAATTGAAACATTGGAAAGTATCACTTATCCATATGCAGAAATTACCAATAACCTGGGTTATCAACGTTTCTTGAAATAAGCCTTTAAAAACAGATTAAAAGAGCCCTTCAAGGGCTCTTTTTTTTAAATCCAAGATTTTTTAAGTCGATCTTAAACAATCCAGTTTTATATAGTGTTCTATACAAATCCCTTCATTTTTGAATTGTTTTAAAAATGCCCTACAGAATTTGTCGATTTTTATATCCTCATTCGGTACCGCCATCCAATAAGTCTTTTCTGCATAAATGATTATTAATTCTAATTTTTTTGACTTTAAAAGCTCATAGATCTCTTCAAGAACAATATCAAAAACCTGTGTATTGACATTGTAGTACTTACCAATAACCTGTTTATGCTTCGCATAATGCTCACATAAAGGTATGGTTCTGTTACTAATTTGCTGCTGTGCTAAGCGAATATCACTATTCATGAGCTGCAAAATAGCACATTGTTCTAACCCATTTTCATGAGGGTTTTCAGAATCAACAGACATTAAATAAGCTTGAGAATGCTTACTCAGTTTTTCAGCGGACATCCACGCCAGAAATTGCTGAAAGATAGGCCTGTATTTCTTCTTGGGGATTTCCCTCAGTTCCAGCACCGGAAACCATTCCTGTAAAAGCTTGAAAATCTTTTTATCATTCATTTTTAATTCCCTATAAAAATAGAAAATCACACAGCTAAATTATATACAGGCTTTTTTAAGGTTTTGTGACACCCTTTACGCCACCTATACTTCAAAAAATATTTAAACAGCAACGCGAATGCAATGATTTGCAAAATTCTACATCTCAATGTTTTAGTCGAAGGATGAAATACTCTTATAAATAAGCCTTTGTTATATATAATTTTGTAAGATTGATAGATGAAGAGATCATAAGATTATAAAATGAAGTCACATTTACATAAATTTTACCCATCAAAAGCACATAAATTCGAATAAGGAATACTCTGCATGGCACTATTTGCAGTCATCGGCTTAGGCAGTTTTGGAGCCACCGTTGCAACCCAACTGGTGAGCTTAAATCACGATGTGATTGGGATCGACAGCAATAAAAAATATGTTGAAAATATTTCTGATCAGCTTACCCATGCTGTTATTGCCGATGCAACCGATGAACATGTTCTTAGAGAACTGAATATTCAAAGCTGTGAAGCCGTTGTGGTGGCTATTGGTGAGGATATTGAGGCCAGTATTTTATGTGTCTTGCATCTGAAAAACCTGGGCATGAACAAGATTTGGGCCAAGGCAAAATCCAAAGCCCACCACATGATTCTGACCCATCTGGGCGTGAATAAAATCATTCATCCAGAAGAAGATATGGGTACCCGTATTGCCCAGTCTTTAAGCTATCCGATGGTCAGTCGTTATATGGGTTTAGAAGACAATCACTTTATTGTTAAAATTGAAATTAAGGCAAATCAAAAGGGGGAACGCTTTCATCATCTTATGGATCATGCCTCAGAGATTAAAACGCTTCTGCATAAACGCGGCAAGGAAATTTTATATAGCATTGATCCTGATTTAATTCTGCAAGAAGGTGATATCTTAGTGGTTGAAGGTGAACTTGAACCTCTACGAAAACTGTCTGCCCGGTTTAAATAAAATATGAATCAGCCGCAAAATATAAACCATCATACCGTCAATCTGAGTCCTCCCAGCTTACTTGCCTTAGGGTTCTTAAGTTTTATATTTGCAGGCACCCTATTACTTAAACTTCCCATTTCACATCATGGGGAATTAAGCTGGCTCAATGCCCTGTTTACTTCCACCTCTGCCGTGACTATTACCGGACTTTCTGTAGTCAATGTCGGAGAGGCCTATACAACTTTTGGCCAAATCGTGATCATGCTTTTACTACAGGTTGGCGGCTTGGGCTTTATGACATTTGCCATCCTTGCCGCACTCAGCCTGTCTTCCAATATCCGGTTAAAACAGCAAGTCATGGCACAGGAAACGATTGGGCAAACCAGTTTGGCCAAAGTCTCCTTCACGATTAAAGGCGTATTTTTATATTCCTTATTTTTTGAAGCCGTCGGTACGGTTATTCTTACCATTGCCTGGATGCAGGAATATGATTTTCCACGTGCCTTTTTTTATGCGGCTTTTTATAGTGTTTCTGCGTTTAATAATGGCGGTTTTTCGCTTTTTCCGAATAGTTTGATGAGTTTTGCAGACCATTACCTGATTACCTTTACCATTAGCATGCTTTATATTATTGGTGGAATTGGCTTTGTAGTACTCATGGATATTAAACGTGCCCATCGCTGGAAAAAATTAAGTACCAATAGCAAATTAATCCTCTCTACCATTGCAGGATTAAACTTGGCTGCCTTTATAGTGCTGTGGGCATTGGAAGCCAACAATCCGCTGACATTGTCCAGTATGAGCCTCGGCGATCAGGCCTTAAATGCCTGGTTCCATGCTACTGTTCCGCGCTCCTCGGGTTTTAATAGCCTAGATATGTCCAGTATGACCGATGCTTCTACTCTGGTAACCATCATATTGATGTTTATTGGGGGAGGTTCTTTAAGTACTGCAGGTGGCATTAAAGTCGGCACCTTTATTATTGTAGTTTTAAGTGTGATCACCTTCTTACGCCGTTCGGAAGAATTAAGGGTATTTAATCATTCTGTTTCAAAAGTAACTTCATTTAAGGCTTTTGCAGTCTTGTCTATCACGGCAATTTTGATATTTTTAGGATTATTTACGCTTCTTATTTTGGAGCCGACCAAAGATTTTCTGGATTTACTGTTCGAAGCGGTTTCAGCTGCCTGTACAGTCGGCTTATCGCGCGGTATCACCAGTGAACTGCAACCGGCAAGCTTGTTTGCCTTAATCTTACTCATGTTCGCGGGTCGTTTGGGACCACTGACGTTGGCTTACCTAATTGCTACCCCAAAGAAGAGTCGTTTAAAACATCCTCCAGCAGACATTCAAATTGGTTAACTGCTATTAATTTTCGATAAAAAAACCACTCAATTGAGTGGTTTTTTTATGATGCATTGATAAATTTTAATACCAATTCATTAAAGACACACCTAAACCGACATAAGTCGCGCGATGGTTATAATCAATCAGGCTTTCACCATAGCCGTCAAACAACTGGAAATGACCACGCAACTTACCACTGATCGGGAACGCCCAATCAAACTGCGCCGCTCCATGTGCATCATCGCCACCTTTCAGCGAGTGACGCAGCATCAGTGAAAAATCATGATCATTCCAGCGATAGAATGCGGTTAAATCACCACGACCCATATAGTTTTTAATATCAGGATTGTTATCATCATTGGCATTTTCTTCAATGCGATACCAAGGACGCACCATGAGTGCAAAGTTGTCGCGCTCAAAACCAAGATTCAGCATCACACGGTTCCAACTACGAGATAAAGGATCTGCACGGCCATTCGATTGATGGTTAAAAGTCAGACCGAGTAAGCGTGCATTTAAACCCAATATTTCATAATTAGTACGAAAAATCAGACTGGCTTCAGGTTCATAGTTGGTTTCACGGAAAGGACGTGAGGTATCGGCATTATAGACTTGCCAACGAGATGACTGAGTATAACCAAACCAGATGTCACCATTATCACCAAACAGGTTTTCGACCGCTTTGGTTTTTAACGACAACTGGAATTTCGCTTCCATCGATTTTAAATTTTGGTCATCACCTACCTGTACCGTATTATTTTCATTGGGACTGGAAGGACGTTCATTTTTGTCAGAAGTCCAAAATCCCGGCATCAGATATACTGGTTGATGCGCACGAATGTTCCAGGTTCCAAGTTTACTGTCTGGAGATAATTCCCAACGCTTATCCAGTAAAGATCGATTGGGGTCAATTTTTGGACCTTCAACAGAAAATACGCTACTTACGCCCTGACTGATTTTTTCTTTAATCGTTTCAGGTTCAGTCGGTTTGGGTGCCAGTTCAATTGCCGCTTGACGCTCAGAAAGCAGTGGGTTTTTTTCTGCCTCAGGTATCTTAAACAGGGTATCGTAACAAGCCAACCGATCTGCATTGGATTCCAAAGCTACACAGGCTTCAGGACTGGCCGGTGTAATTAAAGATCCTGGATTTACCGCATTTACATTCGTCACATACAATGAACTGAGCATAAGCATGCTCAGTTGCAAAGTAGTGCGTTCAAGTTTTTTGAACGCCATAGGGTGTTACCTCAGATTATTCTTTTAGTTTACTTGTTTGATCTCAAAACCAAGTTCAAGCAACGTGTCACGCTTAGCCACTGGTGCGACCACTGCTCTTACGGGTTTTTGCTGAACCAGATATTGTTCTGCAACGCGTTTTAAATCATCCAAAGTCACTGCAAGTAAACGTGCACGTAACTGCTTACGAACTGCCGGCGTACGTGCATGCAATAAAGCATAACAAGCACTAATGGCTTCACCCGCAGGAGAACCCGGTTTGTCCATGCTCGCAACTAATCCTAAAATTGCTTCTTCAAGTTGATGCGGTAAATGCCCGGTATTCACCAACCAGTCAATACTTGCTTCAAAATCTTTAAACGTTTCTGCCAAACGTGGATCACGATAGCTATAGAAACGGAACGAGCAGGCATTACCATCATAGCTGGCACCACCACCGTAAGCGCCACCTTTTTCACGAATTGCACTATGCAAGAAGCCATTACGCAAATATGCAGCCAACACCATTAAAGGTGCCGCATCCGGATGAGATACCTCTACAGCAGGATAAGCTGAAGCACAGAATTGAACATTGGCCTGAATTAACCATGCTTCGTCTTTATTGCTATTTTCCGTGAAAACTGTCGTTAATTCTAGCGGCGTTTGATCGATGGCCAACTTGTCCCAAACGTCCTGAATTTCTTCAATCAAACGATCTGATTGATGTTCTTCGCACACCAGCAAGAATTGCTTCGGTGCTTGTAAAAGTACACGATGAATGGCTTTCAATTCAGCAATTAAAGCATCATAGGCAGCTTCGTCATTTTCAATTTTAGTCACCAGCTCAGTTAACCAGTTTAGCGCACCCAAACCGGTATTTTGATAGTCACGTTGGGCCAAGGCGCTACAATTACGTGATGCAATTTGCATGGCATAACTATGACCAGAACCTGAAATGCGTGATTGCCAACGTGTTTTACGTTGCTGCAACAATTCAATAATGCGGTCTTTTTCATCAAAACGCAGTTGTTCAAATGCCAATTTTAATATACGAATCGCTTCAAAATTATTCACCAACGACTTAGTCGTTAGTGTTAACCATGCGCTGATTTTATTTTTATCATCGAATTTCGAACGTAAAGATGCGCCCATCCCTACACCACCGCTGACTGCTGTTTGTAGTTGCTGAAGCTCAAGATAATCGTATTCGCCGGCACCAACTTCGCCCAACAAAACAGCCAGCAAGTTGAAATATGGTGACTGTACCACCGCATCCGGAATTTTCACCAGCACCTGTTGATAATAGATACCATTGGTACCTGCATGGTACAGATTCAAAGGTGTATCGTGATTATTACTGATAATTTCACGCAATTGACCTTGTACAATATGCAGATCAGCAGGCACATCTTCCAGTCCAACTTTTGGCAACAAGTTCATATCATCTGGAGTATCCTGGCGAACTTTTAACGCTTCGGTTTGCTTGATGATTTCAGCTTTTTGCTCATCCGTCAGTTTGGCACCAATTTCAGCTAAACGTGCTTTCTCTGCTTCTGCTTCTTTCGCAGATTTAGTTGCATCCGGTACTAAAGTCATTTGCACACGATGGGTATTATCCAGTAAATGCTCTTTAATCAGATTCGACAACCACATTGGATCTTTGAGCTCTTCTTTGACTTGCTCAATTGCAGTATCCACATCCCAAACATGAAGCGGGTCATTGTGATGAATCACACTGCCTAAACCGTTTAAAATCAGGCTTAGCCCATAGGGCATACCGTCACCATTGATCTCACGCTGATGCAATTCAATCTGATGCAAAATCGCATCGACCATTTCAGCATCGACAGGTTTAGAGGCAACTTCTTCCAAAATTTTAAATACACCGTCTTTAAATTCTTGTGCATGTTCCGGGTTTGACCCTTGTACACCACAGAAGAAGGTCATTTCAAAGTTAGAATCATCCACACCCATAATTGGACCGGTAGATTGTGCATAATCACAGGTTTCCAGATAATGACGTAATGGCGAAGCAGAATCTTCCAGCAAAATCCCTTCAACCAGACGCATACCCAAACGCAACTTAATATCGCTTGCTTCAGGCAATAGCCATGAAATGATGTGATAGGTTTTATCTTTTAAGTCTTCAGCATCTAGTGCATAAGTTTCTGTCACTTCAACCGGTGCAGTCAAACGTGTTTCAGACGTTGAATGCAGCGTTTGACCTTTCTCAAATTTAGACAAAGCTAAGGTTTCGAATTGTTCTTGTAAATGATAGGCAGATTCATTACCAAAAGTCATAAACACCGCATTACTTGGATGATAATGTGACTTATAGAAATCAACCAACTCTGGGTAAGTTAAATCTGGAATATCTCTAGGATCACCACCTGAATTGTAATGATAGGTGGTTTTCGGGAATAAATGATGCGCCAGTTGATGATACAGCTGATCGGAAGGAGAACTCATCGCCCCTTTCATCTCATTAAACACCACGCCTTTATAGACAGGTTCGCCATTTTCCAGTTCAATACGAATACCTTCTTGTGCAAAATCAAGTTCGTTTAAGTTTGCAGCAAAAGCAGCATCTAAATAGACTTCCAACAAGTTTTGAAAGTCTTTTTTGTTTTGTGTTGCAAATGGATAGGCCGTCCAGTCTGCTGAGGTAAAAGCATTCATAAAGGTGTTGAGTGAACGACGAATCATCAGGAAGAATGGGTCACGAACAGGGAATTTTTCAGAACCACATAATGCGGTATGTTCTAAAATGTGCGCCTCACCCTTTGAATCCATGGGTTGAGTACGGAAGGCCACCAAAAAGACATTCTCATCAAGTTCGCTTGCAAGGTGATAATGCGTTGCACCGGTTACTTTATGTTTATATTCAGACACAAAAACGTCTAAGGCCTCAACATGGTGTTGACGTATCAACTGAAACGCAGGATGAACAGTTTGAGTAATGGTTTCAGTGACATCTACAGTCATGTGATCTCCTAATGTATACATATTTATCAGATATTATGATTATACCTGAATCTTGAACTATATGGATTCGTACAGTTACGAATTTCCTAGCATTTCAGTCTAGTTTCAACCTTGTTCCTTTTTAAGCAGAATCAACACTATTTTCAAGCAAAAAAATAGCAACCGATTGCTATTTTCCAAATCAAATCCAAAAACATTTTTATTCCTCTTAAACAGGTTCTGAATTGACTTTATTGTTCAGATAAATACTTAATAAAATCGCCGTAAATATCATGGCAAAAGCGAATTAAGTCCGACTATCCGAAGCGATCGGTTTATCTAGAAAATTACCCATCCCTGTACCCACGGTTGTACTGGCAATAATCGCAGACTAGTATAAATGCGGTTGGTAAAGATGGAAAAATGAAGCTCCCGACATAAATATCCTAAAATGAGCAATATAGAAAGTACATCCCCCCTAGTTTCACCAAAAGTTATAATAAGAACTTTAGTGATCCAGAAAAGTGCCGTGATTTGAAAAAATTTAGAAATTTGAGCTTTAATATTTTGTTGTTGATTCAGCAGTCTGATTCATTAAAGATCTTTGCTGATATTTTCAAGCGATGTACTTAATTCAACATTAAGATATAGAGCATTTTTTTATTTTATAGCATTTACCGAAGCAATTAAAAACTCATCCTTGAAATTTAAAAGTGATTGTAATCATAATGCTGATAAGCAAACTTACACTTCTCAGCATCATAACCATGTGATAAAACTAGAGCAGATATTTGAAATAGCTATAATTCGGATGATTTTCAACAAAAACATAATTTTGTTTCTGATAAAAATTTGCTGCAGATTTTGTGTCTATACTTAGACAAAGTGCAGAAAAATTTGCACGGGCATTTTTTTCTAAATGCTGTAAAAGCTGTTTGCCTACGCCATGTTTACGATATTTTGGTAACACATAAAAACGACGCACCCGACCAATACGCGCATCAATTTCATTTTCATTCCATTGCTGGTTTAAACCGCCACAGGCAATCAGTTTCTCATCATCATAAACAAAAAGAAGAAATTCCCCTGGTTGATCAAACCTGTTTTTTCCACTTTCATATTCTTCAATCAGTTGATCAACCAATTTAAATCCTTCTTTATGAGCTTGCTTGGCTAATTCCGTGATTTGTGCAGGTAACTGTTCAGCTTTAGTAATCGTGATATTCATCTAATCTTCCTAATTCTTGCCTATTGTGTATTTTGTACGAATAAATCAGCCATATATTGAATTTTATTCATCAATCTACAGCAATCATGAGCATTGGTGTAAACTTAGTGCTTTAATTTGAAATGTGAATGAAAGACATGACAACTGTTGATCTTTTTGCAATTGGTAATGCATTAATCGACCAAGAATTTAAAGTCTCTGACGATTTCCTTATTCAACAAAATTTGCAAAAAGGCACTATGCAGTTGACTGATGGTGAAACACAAGCAAATTTATATAATAATTTAAAAGAAACGCAAGTATATAAAGGGCAAGCATCAGGCGGATCTGCTGCAAATACCACCGTTGCGTTTAGTGCTTTAGGAAGTAAAGCATTTTATGGATGCCGTGTCGGCAATGATGAACTCGGTCGAACTTACTTAAAAGGTTTAAATGAAGCAGGTATTCAAACCACTGAAAAGTCAGTGAGTGAAGGTGTGACAGGTACTTGCATGGTTCTTGTCAGCCCGGACTCGGAACGTACCATGCACACTTTTTTAGGTATTACTGCAGAACTGAGCGCAGAACAAATCAATTTTAAACCCTTAAAAACTGCAAAATGGCTATATATTGAAGGTTATTTGTCCACCAGTGATACTGCACGCCAAGCGGTTAAACACGCACGTGAAATTGCAAAAGCACATGGGGTAAAAATTGCCCTTACACTTTCTGACCCAGCCATGGTGCAATATGCACGTCAAGGTTTGGATGAATTGATTGATGATGGCGTAGATTTATTGCTTTGCAATTATCATGAAGCCTTAATGTATACAGAAACTGATTCTATTGAAGCTGCATTGGCTAAACTACAGCAAAAGAGCAAATACACTGTCATTACATTATCTGCAGAAGGTGCTTTAATTTCTGATTCAGAGCAAACTCTTAAAGTTCCAGGTCGTGCGGTTACAGCGGTTGATGCCAATGGTGCCGGGGATGCCTTTGCAGGTGCTTTCCTTTATGCATTAAATGCAGGTTTAAGCCTTAAAGTTGCTGCTGAATTGGCAATCCTGATTTCAAGTGAAGTCGTTTCACAATTTGGGCCACGCCTAAGTGTAGAAAATTACAAAGAATTATTAAACAACTTCCAAAAGGAATGTGCATAATGATTAAAATTGCGATGACGGAAGAAATTCCTGAACGTGAAGCGAGATCTTATGAAACGCCAAATGGTGATACCATTTTCATTACACAGCGTGATGGGTCATTTTATGCTTATCAGAATCTCTGCCCGCACTTACAGGTCGAACTGGAGTTTTTAGAAAACCAGTTCTTAGACCGCGATCAGGAATTGATTGAATGTTCTACACATGGAGCACTGTTTCTGGTTGAAACGGGTGAGTGTATTTCTGGACCTTGCCAGGGACAATCACTTGAAAAAGTAGCAATCAATGTGCATTCTGACGGTGGAATTTACCTGAACGAAGAATAAATATAGAGTACAGCCCATTGGAATCTTGCCATGCTTGAGTTTTTACAGAACCATGACTTAATCCCGTTTCATTTAAGTTTATTTGCTTTAGTTTTACTCAGCATGGCAGAAACCATTGGCTATTATTTTAATATTCGTCCTACTCAATATCTAAAGAAACTGTCTCCAAAGAAGCTCTCTGAATCTCCCTTACTGAATGTGAATTTCTCCAAAACACTAATAGTGGTGTTCTTACTGATGAACTTCAGTTTTTCAGGCTATTTTCTTCAACTTTGTGTGTATACCCAACAACAGGAATTTTTACCCGCTTTTTACTTAATCATTCCTGCCCTCATCATTGCAATTTTCTTCACCGTGTTTATGATCCATTGTCTTGATCAAGTCATTAAGCCGACCTTTACCAGACAACAAGTCAGTTTGCTTGGGCGCCTGGCAACCATATCAAGTGGTAATGCCCGTCCTGGCTTTTCTGCACAAGCACGGGTTAGAGATAGCTTTGGTCAGCTGCATTATGTTCAAGTTGAGCCGGAATTTGGTGAACTCGAATTTCAGTCGCAGATTATTTTAATTCGACTAAAAAAGTCACACTATATTGCTAAAAAAATATCTAAGTCCAACTCGCTTTTTAGCATGGAAAATCACCATTAACATTCAGGTAGCAAGCCATAAAATTTAATTTTAGAATATAAAAAACCAGTTAAGTAAGCCACCTAACTGGCCTTAAAGAGAAAAATATTAACGTTTAAAAAAACCAGAAACCAAGTTCATCACTTGCTGAATATCATCATTGGCTTCCTGTTTATTGGTTTGCTCACCTTGAGGTGTCAAAGAATCAATAATTTGCGGTAAAACTTTTGAAATTGCACCATAAATATCCTGTTTTGGTACTTGTGCTTCCTGTGCTACTTGCTCTACCTCTTGATCATCAAACAGTCTTTGAACCTGTTGCTGATCTACACTGGCATTTTCACCCGGGCCAGTTGAAACCCAGTCATCTACCTGCTTATTTAAGCCCAAACCTTTTAACTTATCCAGAGCGCCTTGTATTCCACCTTGCTTTTGAATCCATGCCAAAACCAAGGGCAAAACTGCAATCAATAAAGTTTTTGTACCCCCCCCCCCTAAACCGCCAGTTTGCGGTCTTGGCTGGCTTTGTTGTGTACCGCCTAAATGTCCCAATACTGATCCTAAAATCCCGCCTAAACCACTTTGTTGATGTTGTTGGGATTGCTGGTTGGGTTGAGATTGCTGTTGGGTATTGTTAGCACTTATTTGCCCGAGCACGGAACCCAAAATCCCACCCAAACCACCCTGTTGCGATTGGTTCTGTGATTGATTTTGCTGATTATTACCCAAAGCTTGTTTTGCCAATATTTCTACAATATTACTTAGGTTTGTCATCATATTATCCTTATAGAAGCTCTATAAAAGCATACGATGCTTTCAAAAGCAGCAATGAAGGCAAATTGTTAAGTTTTGCAAGATTTAGCAAAGATATAAACAACTCGGTCTTACCAGCGGAATTTATTCCAGTTTTCAGGATTTGCCCAAAACTTAGAATTAAACCAGTCCGGTACATGCTTATAAGTCAGAATATTGAATTGCCATAAAGCAAAATCACTCTCATGCTTGGTTTTATCAATCAGTTGGGTAAAACCTAATGCACGTAATAGTTTTTCATCCTGCAACTGACTGACCACCACAAGTCTCTTCGCCATTAAATCGCGCAGCTTGACCAATAATTGTGATTTCTCAATATTAGAAATATGAATTAATTCTTGTGAATCAAGCAATACCAGACCTAAGTCATAGCGCTGTGTAAAAGGCAGATTTAAAAACTCAGTTACGGTAAAATAGTGCCATTGAATTGATTGATTGATGTCGTATTGTGCAAGATTCTGGCCAATACATAATGCAGTTTGAATAGGCTGTTCTTTAGATAAATCGTCTAGCATTGAAGCAATGACATTTTGTTCAGCCATAACTGCATCCTTATTATTTGAGAGAGTATTCTTCATGGAACTACAAGGCATTTGCCATAAAATGCATGCAGGTCTAAAGGACCCTATTGTAACTGATCACCAGACCTGTAAGGCAAATGTAGAATATAAATTTGTACTAGATCGCGCTGAAATTGATCTTCCCTTCACTCTGGGACAAGAAGTCGAAATCGAATGGACAGGTAATATTTACTGTGTTTCCTGCGGCAATAAAACACCCAAATCCTATGCGCAAGGTCACTGTTTTAAATGCTTTAAAACCCAAGCTTCATGCGATATGTGTATTATGAAGCCTGAAACCTGTCATTATCATTTGGGTACTTGCCGTCAAGACAGTTTTGCTCAAGAAGTCTGTTTTCAGCCGCATATTGTTTATCTGGCCAATTCCAGTGCATTAAAAGTAGGCATCACCCGTCAGGGACAAATGCCAACCCGCTGGCTTGATCAGGGTGCAACCCAAGCCCTTCCGATCATGAAAGTCGGTTCACGTCGTCTATCCGGTCAACTGGAAATCATGTTCGGGACCCAGGTGGCAGATAAAACTGATTGGCGCAAACTGCTCAAAGGTGAAGCTGAACCTTTAAATTTAATTGAAGTGCGTGAACAGTTGATTGAAGAATTTGCTCCGAAAATTCAAACCATTCGTGATGAATTCAGTCAAAATCTGGAATTCAACGAAACTGTTGAAATCATGGAAAGCGAGCTTCCACGTGAGTTTGTTTACCCAGTAGATGAATATCCTGAGAAAATCAAATCGCATAATCTGGACAAAACTCCGATTATTCGTGGCAAATTATTCGGGATTAAAGGTCAATACCTGATTTTGGATACCGGGGTGATCAATATTCGCAAATACTCGGGCTATGAGCTTAAGCTACGTGCTGAGTAATTTTTGATAAAACATAAAAAAAAGCGAGACTTAATATCTCGCTTTTTTATTTCTATAAACTCAAAGTTTAACCAATCATCCAGTTTTGTTCAGCAAATGCAGGTTGAAGCAAATCTTGTGTTGAATAGACAATTGGACTACTTGGCATAATTTCCTGTACAGGTGTTTCAAATAAAGGATTAAGCGGTGTCACGGCAGATGGTGTTTCTATTCCTTGCAACAATAAATTCACATCAATGTCGTTGTCTAACTGTGGTATAAGAATACTTAGTGTATCTGGCGTATTTTCATTCCCAAGCACAAGAATCTCTTCAATTGAAGCCTGTTGCTCTTCAATCACAGGAAAATTCAGCTTCGCGATAGATATACTTTCACTACGCTCACCTGCGATATTTTCAGAATACAGAGTTAAGAAACCACCCTGTGCAATTGGATTCTCAATCCACCATTCACCATTTTCATCGGCATAAGTAATATATTCTACGTCATTCGCCAAAATTACAATTTTACCATATGGCATTGCTTGACCCGCAAGCTGCTCATCATTTTTAAGAATATTTGGTATAACAAGTTCAAACAAAATATAGCTCGACTCTTCTGGTTCTTGTGGAGGCTCAGGAAGAATAACAGGAATCACTAAAGAGATCGAAGGTGACTTTAAACCCTCATTTGTAATCAGGTAAATTTCAAGTGTTCCACCTTGTGCAATTGGATTCTCTAATGACCAATTTCCATCCTCATCTGCGATAGTCGTATATTCCTGACTATTGCTGACTGCAACAATCTGGGCATGAGGCATTGCTGTGCCTGTCAGCTTTTTACCAACCTCTACAACTTCAGGTGCGTATGGCACAACCTGTGGTATTGGCGGAATAACCGGATCAGGTGGCACATACGACACAATCGTTGGCGATTCCAGACCAAATTCGTTACGCGCAAACACCTGGATCGCAGTACCCGGCACAAGCGGATTTAATAGTGACCAATTCCCATTTTCATCAGGTTCAACACTATATTCAACCCCTTCATGGCGTACAACCACCGTCACATGCGGATCTGCAGTGCCTTCAAGATAATCACCAACTTGGGAAAATAATGGCGTACTTGGCAATGATGGAAGCTGTGCCAATGAAATTTCCTGTGAGGCTACACCTTGTGCATTTATAGCAACAATCGTAACTGAACCAGCGCCAATGATTGGATTATTGATACTCCAGAAACCTTTTGCATCTGCTGTGGTTTGATATTGCTGATCTTCATAAGTGACATTAATCTTTGCTTTTGGATCTGCAGTACCTGTGATAGTTTGCACGCTAAAATCAGTAACTTCTGGTGTAGATGGCTGTTTGATCACGACCATAACCTTTGCCAGGTTTATTGACTGAGATAAATTGCAGCAGTTTAAAAAAAAATTGTTGAACTGGGGTATAAACAAGGGCTTTTTTCATTATGGACCTGATGTTTTATGGTTATAAAATCATGTTTTTGTTGTATTCCTTGGTAATTTAACCTTAAATTCCATCAAAACCAAATCATATCTTTTGCTAAGACCATTTTATTTTTTTATGACTATAAAAAACCTGCGTTAACGCAGGTTTTTTTGTTTCATCGAGAATTATTTAATTTTTGCATGCGATTTGAGATATTGAGTGTAATCATCTAGTTCTTGTTGACCACGAAGTTGCTGGTACAACTTAGACAATTCATTTAATTGATCATCTGTTAAAGCATTAGCTGTAGTCTTATTTACATTCGACACGGCAACCACCACCAACTCATTTGGCAAGGAAGCTGTGGTTACTGACCACATGCCTGCTTTTGGTGCGGGAACACTAAATGCAGCACGTTCAATCTCACGTTTCAGACCTTGTGAACGGGTAAATACACCTGCACTTTCAAATGCGATCTTACTTTGTGCTAATACAGTTGCGGCAGGTTGTGACTTGAAGCTATTCAATGCCGTTTGGATTTTCGCCTTAGCTGCATCAACTGCTTTTTGTTCAATCAGTTTAGCTTTAACACGAGGTGTTGCCTCTGCCAGCGTTTGCACACCGGCAGCATGATAATTACGTACTTTCACCCAAACTGTATCCCCATTCGCTAGCTGGATACTGCTTGAAGCATTACGGTCACCATTTTTCACATCATCATTAAATAGCTTAACTTTTACATTCGCATCACTCAGTACCGGATGTTGAGTCGCTAAAGTCATCCCTTTTATTGATTGAACAGTAACCCCTTTCACTTCCTGAGCAACAACATCAAGCGCATCACTACCGACGACCATTTCATTCAGACCATTTACCGTATCTGAAAAAGCATTTGCAGATTTGTTCTTTTGCAATTCGGCCATCAGGCGTGGTTTTTCAGTTTCAAATGATGGAAGCTTAATGGCTGCCGCTTCTGTTTCAATTAAATGATAACCATACTGAGTTTTAACCGGAGCTGATACTTGCGCTGACTTTAACGAAGCCACCGCTTGATCAAATGCATCGCCAAATACACCTTTGACATATGCCTCTACCACACCGCCTTTGGCTTTGGACTCAGTATCATCTGAATATTGCGCAGCAGCCTGAGCAAAGCTCATCCCTGCTTTAATTTTCGCAGCGACCTCAGTAGCTAATTTCTTCGCTTCTGCATCTGAACGAGTATCTGCTGCAATTAAAATATGCTTCACGAGTGGTTTAACATCTTTCTTTTGCGCATCTACAAATGTTGCATAAGCTTGCTGTAATTCCGCCTCTGTGACTTGCGTATAGGCAGGTGCAACATTCGCTGGCGTTAATACCACATAATCCACATCTACACTTGCAACTTGTTTAAATGAATTTTGATGTTTGTTGTAATAAGCAGCAACTTCCTGAGCTGTTACTTTTACATTTTTTTTGTATTCATCCAGTTTAATGCTTGCAAGATGCAATGTACGTTGTTCAGTTTGCAAATTCGCAATTTGTTCAATATCTGATTTACTGACCAAAGCATAATCTATAAATGTTGAAGTCAGCATTTTTAAGGCATGGTCTTGACGTAAATTTGCAATTAAAGCTTGGCTGGTCATCCCCACTGAACGCAAATAGTTTGCATACAAGCTTTCAGAAAATTTACCGTTTTCTTGAAAATTTGGTTGCTGGGCAACCATTTGCTCAATCTGTGCATCACTTAAAGAAATACCCAACTCTTCTGCCTGTTGTAATAACAAGGTACGCGCCACCAAGGTATCCATCGCTTTATTTTGAATAAAAGATTGATTCAATAAAGTTTCGTCACCATTGGCATAAGTCAGGTACTGGTCTTTAAATGATTTCGTCAGTGTTTCTAGCTCTTTTTTAGAAATTTCTTGGCCATTCACTAATTTTGCTGTGTCTTCGGATTTGCCACCACTAAAATATCCTTCAATACCTACAAGTGCTAAAGGGGTCAAAAACAATATAAGCAAAACTTTGCCTAACCAACCCTTAATAACTTTACGAAAAGATTCCATAAGTATTCCAATATTTTATTTGTGAGCGATTTTAACCGAAAACCCACAATGAATGAATGCGTTAAAACTGAAAATCGCCACTATTAATAAAAAAACGCGCCTAATGCGGCGCGTTTATCGGCTTTAAAAAAGATTAAGCAACAGAATCTTTTAAACCTTTACCAGCTTTAAAGCTAGGCACTTTGCTTGCTTTAATTTCTAAAGCTGCACCAGTCTGTGGGTTACGACCAGTACGTGCTGCACGTTCTTTTACGTTGAATGTACCAAAACCAACAAGTGTTACAGTATCACCAGATTTAAGTGCTTCAGTAATTGAAGCAATTGTTGCATCTAAGGCTTTACCTGCATCAGTCTTAGACAATCCCCCTTTCTCTGCAATTGCATCGATTAATTCTGATTTATTCATGAAGATTACGTCCTCTTAATATCGTTTATTTAAGGTCTAAGGATTCCATAGCACCTTTATAGCAATGCTTTAGGGCAAAACGCAATACTCTGGATATCGATTTCTGCAAAATAAATGCGAAAAAAATTGTTGAAAAATGCAGAAAAACCAAAAATGTTTCATTTTTTTACAATTTGCTCTTTTAGAAACTTATTTTCTTCAACTAAAAAATCAACCTTGCTATGTAATTGTAATATGAGACTTTCTAAATGCTGAATATCTTTTACCGTTACTAAACCAATTCGGTTTAAAGAATGGTTCACACTATGGTCAATTAGCTTCTCAACTTTATCTTTAGTATCCGTAACTGACTCTTTGGCTTTCTCCGACACCTTTTCCACAGTTTGATCAGCAATTTCCGCAGTTTTAGATTCCAGTTCTTCTCCCACTTTAACCAAAGAGTCAAATAATTTATTTCCCTCTTCTTCTGCACGTGAAAAAGCACCTAAACCTGCAAGCCAAATTTGTTGGGTATATTTACGAAAATCTAACCCCGATCTTCGTCCTTCACGCGATTTATTCTTTTTCCTATCAATATCTTCCATTTTTTTTTGTTCATCTTCCTGATCTTTTGCCTGCTTATCCATTGATCCTTATCTCCCAATTGTTTTATGTACTGCTAAACATATTTATCCATAAAATACACTGATAATAGCAAATTAAATACTTGATAGATTTGCTAAACTGTTCTACAAAGCAAGATTATTATATATTTGGTTTAAAGTCCTGAAACATATTTTACGAGCTAGGATGCTCTATTTCAGGTAAGGATTAAGTTTTATGAGTGAATCGCAGCAAAGTCAAACTCAACCGCATTTGTTGCTAACAATGGTTATGATTGTTCTTGAAACGATTTTTACCCTTATTTTGAAGCATGATCGCGTTATTGGTTTGCAAGCTAAAAAATTTATAGATCAAAAGGTTGCGATTAAAATCAATAGTTATTTACCCTATTTTGATTTTTACGTTCAATTTACTGAACATGGAATTTTATTTGATACAAAAGCGCCAGAAAAAGCGGTTGATCTGGATATCCGCACCACCCTTATGGATTTAATTAAAGTCTTTGTGTTTGCCAACCGTCGCAGTCTGAAAAAAATGCGTATTGATGGTGACCTTACTTTAAAAGATGAGTTCCGCGATTTAGCTCTATTTTTTAGTTTTCCAAAAGTTTTATCAGATTGGAAGCAGTGGTTAAATGAACCCACTGATGAGCAAGATGTTATCGCTTCAAAAAAGCGCATTGCGCCTCTTTTGGAAAAAATTGACCTGCAACGCTCCAGAATCAATAGCCTGGAGGTTGAAGTCAAACAATATAAAAACCGGATTCGCCGTATTCAACAAAAACAGAAAAGAATTAATATTTCGTTTATTGTAACGGCAGTGCTTTTAATTGTTTTATTAGTGTATAATTTATGGCTTGGATAAATATACATTTTTTCTTCTAAAACGAAACAACTTAAAGCCTAATAAAAAACTTGACTATTTTAGTCAGGATTCTTAAAATCGACACATCTAGTCTTAACATGTGTATCGAATCATGCGTCTTACTACTCGCGGTCGCTACGCAGTGACTGCTCTACTTGATTTAGCTTTGCAGCCAACTGAACAAACGATCACGCTTGCTGAAATTGCAGCCCGTCAAACTATTTCTGTGGCTTATCTTGAGCAGCTATTTGCGAAATTAAAGCGTCACGGCTTAGTGTCTAGTGTACGTGGTGCCAACGGTGGCTACCATCTTGCTCGTCGCGCTGATGAAATCACTGTATTAGAAATTATTGAAGCTGTAAACGAAACAGTCGATGCAACGCGTTGCGACCATAAAGGCAACTGCCAAAATGGTGCAATGTGCTTGACTCACGATTTATGGCAAGAACTCTCCCACCACATTGCCGATTATTTAGCAAAAATTACTCTTGCTGATCTTGTAGCACGTGACAACGTTCAAACCGTTGCAATCCGCCAAAATTCACCAAGTTTTGATTCAGCCCTTTTATCGGTTACAGGTATTTGACATGAAACGTCCGATTTATCTTGATTATGCAGCAACTACTCCTGTAGACCCTCAAGTTGCAGAACGTATGATGGAGTGCTTAACATTCGATGGTACTTTCGGTAATGCTGCATCTCGTTCTCATGCTTACGGGTGGCAGGCAGAAGAAAAAGTAGAATATGCACGTGAACAAGTTGCCAATTTGATTAAAGCAGATCCACGTGAAATCGTGTGGACGTCTGGCGCAACTGAATCAGATAACCTTGCATTAAAAGGTGTTGCCCAATTCTATGCCTCTAAAGGCAAGCACATCATTACCAGTAAAATTGAACATAAAGCAATTTTAGATACTTGCCGTGAACTCGAAGAAGAAGGTTTTGAAATCACCTATATTGAGCCAGAACCAAAAACCGGTTTAATTACGCCTGATATGGTTAAAGCTGCGATTCGTCCAGATACCATTCTTGTTTCCCTGATGATGGTGAACAACGAAATTGGTACCGTGACTGATGTTGCCGCAATTGGTGAAATCACTCGCGCCAATAAAACCTATTTCCACGTCGATGCTGCTCAAGCTGCCGGTAAAGTTGAAATTGATCTTTCAACCATGAAAATCGATTTAATGAGTTTTTCTGCTCATAAAATTTATGGCCCTAAAGGTATGGGCGCCCTGTTTGTACGTCGTAGTCCGCGTGTTCGCCTTAAAGCTCAAATGCATGGTGGCGGTCATGAACGTGGTATGCGCTCAGGCACCCTTCCAACCCACCAAATCGTAGGTATGGGCGAAGCCTTTGAACTTGCTGGTAAAAACCTGGTATCTGAACAGAACCGTCTGCGTGTACTACGTGACAAACTTTGGAATGGGCTACAAGGCTTAGAACAAGTGTTCTTAAATGGTCACCCTGAATACAATGTTGCAAACTATCTAAATGTAAGCTTTAACTTTGTTGAAGGCGAATCATTAATGATGGCATTGAAAGATGCAGCTGTATCATCGGGTTCTGCATGTACTTCTGCAACACTTGAGCCTTCTTATGTACTTCGTGCATTAGGTCTTTCTGATGAACTTGCTCACAGTTCGATTCGTTTCAGCTTCGGTAAATATACCACTGAAGAAGATATCGACCATGTAATTGAAGTAACCAAAGCTGCTGTACAAAAACTACGTGATCTTTCCCCTCTTTGGGATATGTACAAAGATGGTGTAGATCTCTCTACCGTAGAGTGGGCTGAACACTAATTTATTCTTGGCATCTTATAGAATTTCAGTAAGATGCCCCCATATTAATACTTATCAAGGCTGACCTCGAGGTTTGGAGACGCATCATGGCTTATAGTGAAAAAGTAATTGATCATTACGAAAACCCCCGTAATGTTGGTGTTTTAGATAAAAACGCTGAAAATGTTGGTACAGGTATGGTCGGTGCACCCGCTTGTGGCGATGTTATGCGCCTTCAAATTCAAGTGGATGACAACGGTGTAATTGAACAGGCACGTTTCAAAACTTATGGTTGCGGATCTGCTATTGCTTCAAGTTCACTTGTCACTGAATGGCTTAAAGGTAAAACTTTAGACCAAGCACAAGCAATCAAAAACATTGATATTGCAACTGAACTCGCGCTTCCTCCAGTAAAAGTACACTGTTCTGTACTTGCTGAAGATGCTATTAAAGCTGCTGTTGAAGACTACCGCAGCAAAAAAGCTAAAGCTTAATCGCTTTAAGTTTTGAATAAGGAATAACGGAGTTTTCATGATTCATTTAACTGAAAATGCTGCAACTCATATCAGCAATTACTTAAAAAATCGCGGTAAGGGTGAAGGCATTCGCGTTGGCGTGAAAACTTCAGGCTGTTCTGGTTTGGCATATGTACTCGAGTTCGTCGATGAGATTGATGAACATGATCAAACTTTTGAACAGTTTGGCGTTAAGGTTTTCATTGATCCTAAAAGCAGTGTCTATTTAGAAGGTTTAGAAATGGACTATGTGAAAAATGGCTTGAATGAAGGCTTCGAATTTAACAACCCCAATAAAAAGGGTGAATGTGGGTGTGGTGAATCTTTCACTGTTTAATCAGCACCTTTCATTCTCTTGTAAAGCATTAAAACAGTGTACAATACACTGTTTTAATTGCATTTATATGTCCAGTAATTTTTATAGAACTTTCGCGGATCAAATCTCCCATGAATCATTTTGAGTTGTTCAATCTTCCTGTAGCACTCGATATTGATTTAGCAGCTTTAAAAAATGAATTTTTAAAATTGCAGCAACAATATCATCCCGATAAAGCTGAAGACAAAGATCAGGCATTGATTAAATCAAGTGAAATCAATCAGGCTTTTAAAGTCTTATCTCAAGTTGATAGTCGTGCGGGATATCTGCTTTCGTTAAAAAAACAGGATCATCTGCTTGATCAGTCCATCAGCGATTTTGATTTTTTACAATCTGCGTTAGAAATTCGTGAACAGCTAGATGAAGCTCATACCAGTGATGATTTGATTTCACTTAAACACGAAGTCCAACAATGGATTGACAGTTTGGTTCGTGAATTTAAAATTGACTATACTGAAGAAGATTGGGCAGAAGCACGCGATACAGTACGTAAATTACGTTTTTTCCAGAAAGTTATGGCAGATATCGATAAAGCTGAAGATCGCTTTTTAGATGATGATTCTTTCGATCTTGACGATGATTTTTAATTTATTTCTACTTTTAGACGTTCAAAGGATGTAACCCAATGGCTCTCTTGCAAATTGCAGAACCCGGTCAATCAAGTGCGCCCCATGAACACCGTATTGCCATTGGTATCGATTTAGGTACAACACACTCTTTAGTGGCTACGGTTTTATCAGGCAAAGCTAAAGTTCTTAACGATGAACAAGGTCGTGTGTTACTTCCATCGATTGTGCATTATGCAGATGAAGCCACCCAATATGGTGATGAAGCTAAAGCATTCATGACCAGTGACCCTAAAAATACTATTACCTCTGTTAAGCGCTTTATGGGTCGTTCAAAGGCGGATATTAAATTCCAGCATCCATATACACTGGTAGGTGAAGATCACCAAATGCCAGCTTTTGAAACTCACCAAGGTCGTAAAACTCCTGTTGAAATTTCGGCTGAAATCTTAAAACAATTAAAAGCGCGTGCTGAAGGAAGTCTAAAAAATCCAATTAATGGTGCAGTAATTACTGTTCCTGCCTATTTTGATGAAGCTCAACGTCAGGCCACTCGTGATGCAGCCCAACTCGCGGGTTTAAATGTTCTACGTTTACTGAATGAACCGACTGCTGCTGCGGTAGCTTACGGGCTAGATCAAGCAAGCAATTTAGCTTCTGACCGCAACTATGTAATTTATGATCTAGGCGGTGGTACTTTTGACGTTTCTATCTTGCGTTTTGCCCAAGGGATATTCGAAGTTTTAGCTACGGGTGGTCATACTGCTCTTGGTGGTGACGATTTAGATCGCTTAATTGTGAAATGGGCAAAGAAACAGCTTAATATTGAAACCTTGGATGATGCAGAACATGCACATCTGATGGTTGCTGCACGTAACGCCAAAGAAGCATTAACAGAGTTAGAATCAGTTGAACTTCAGGCGCTAAATCAGGTTTTAACTTTAGAACGTGCAACCTTTGAAGACATCATTAAAATTGCTTTAGACAAAACCATTAGCGTATGCAAACGCGTAATGCGTGATGCCAAACTTGAGCTTAATGACATTCAAAACGTTGTTCTGGTCGGTGGATCAACCCGTTCTTATGCGGTACAAAAAGCTGTTCGCGATGTGTTTAGTCAAGAACCTTTATGCACCATTAATCCCGATGAAGTGGTTGCTATTGGTGCTGCCATTACTGCAGATCAGCTGATTGGCAATAATAAAGATGGCTCATTGCTGCTGGATGTTACCCCACTCTCTTTAGGTTTAGAGACCATGGGTGGTCTGGTTGAGCGCCTTATTTCACGCAATACCGCCATTCCTGTAGCACGTCGTCAAGAGTTTACCACTTATCAAGATGGTCAAACTGCGATGCTGATTCATGTGGTACAAGGTGAGCGTGATCTGGTTGAACACTGTCGCAGTTTAGGCCGTTTTGTCTTACATGGCATTCCACCGATGACTGCAGGCCAAGCACGTATTGAAGTGACTTTCCAAGTGGATGCAGATGGCTTACTGACTGTTGCAGCAAAAGAAACCACCTCTGGCGTGCACGCTCAAATTGATATTAAGCCTTCTTATGGTTTATCGGATTCTGATACTGAACGCTTATTGATTGAAGGTTTTAAATTTGCTGAAGAAGATAAAAATCTTCGTCACTTGCAAGAAACCAAAGTTGAAGCACAACGTGAACTTGAAGCACTCATCCAAGCATTAAAAGTTGATTCAAACCTGCTTAGCGCTGAACAACTTGTTGCTTTAGAACAAGCCAAAGTTCAACTTGAAAGCCAATTAGCCAGCAATAATATCAAGGCTATTGAACAAGCAGTGCAACAGCTTAAAACACATAGTGATGCCTTTGCTGCAGCACGTATGAATCAACATATTGATGCTGCGCTTAAAGGCACTCAACTTGATGATTGGTCAAACTCACCCGAATAAATAGGTAAAAATTATGCCACGTATTAAAGTTCTTCCACATGCGCAAATTTGCCCGAACGGTGCTGAGTTTGAAGTCGAACAGAATGCCAATCTCTGTGAAAGTTTATTGAAAAATGGCATCAAGATTGAGCATGCCTGTGACATGTCTTGTGCATGTACCACTTGTCATATTGTGGTTCGCAAAGGTTTTGACAGCTTGGAAGAAATGACTGATGTTGAAGCAGATTTACTTGATCGCGCTTGGGGTCTTGAACCTGACTCACGTCTTTCATGCCAAGTAAAAATTGTGGATGAAGATTTGGAAGTTGAAATTCCGAAATACACGATCAATCATGCTTCTGAAAATCATTAATTGATTTAAAGATGCATAAAAAACCACGCTAAGCGTGGTTTTTTATGCATTTTTTATATTTTTATCTGGAATTGAATAGAAATGGTGCTTATTGATATTGTTCATCTTTCTGATCTTCAATTATTTCATCTTCTAAATTTAGTTTTACAATACCTTGAGAATTAGTCATTTTTTGCTGTTTTTGTATACGTTTGATCATTTTTTCCAGAACATTGATTAGCTCTGGATATTCGTAGTTTTGCACTTCATCTAGATTCAGCAATAAATGGAAGCCTTTATATTCATAATCAAACCAGCGCTGATAATCCGATTTACGTGAAGTATATTTTTCCATCACTTGCCAGGTGTTGACTGACCCTTGAATACCTTTCAGCTTAATTGGTGCTTTAGGTGCACACAAATAATCATTTTTAATTAAATTATAAGTATCATCAGAAATTAATATTTCATCTACTTCTGCCGCACTTTGCAAACGCGCCGCCAAATTTGCATCACGTCCAACGATGGTATATGCCATACGGTGAGCCGCGCCATAATTTCCAACGTGACAATATCCCGTACTAATCCCCATACGAATATGTAAAGCAGGATAGCCCATTTTAATCCAGCGCTCTCTTAATAATTTCATTTGCTGACGCATATCAATCGCCATGTCTAAACAAGTTTTTGCATCTTGTTCAACACCTTGAGAAATCGGATCACCAAAGAAAATAAGAATTGCATCTCCCATAAACTTATCGACAGTCGCTTCATACTGTTTCGCAATTTCTGTCATATGACTTAGGTAGTCATTCAGCAAGAATGCCAAGTCATCCGGGATAAGAGTTTCAGAGAGTTCGGTAAAACCTTGAATGTCTGAAAAGAAAATGGTCATTTTCTTACGCTTGTATTCAATTTTGGCTTCCGACTCACCCTTCATGATCGATTGCCACAACTGTACTGGTGCGTAACGGCTGAGCTGGTTGGCAAACTCCATATAGCGATTCATTTGCTCATAATAATAAGCTTTACGATCAGTAATATGCTGAATTTGACTACGCTGGTAAAAACTTCCCACGCCAAAATAAGTGATGAGGCAAATAAAACCCAAGACAGTTAATTCGCCTGTGGTTTGTTCAAAATACTCACCCAATCCAAAAATGAAGATATTACACAGATAAAAATTTGCGATTCCAATAAGACTCGCCAATGACACCATGAGAAATGAAATTTTATTACTGATTGCAGTATAAAGAAGTGCAAAAAATGAAATAAAAGTCAGTACCAGATTTAAATGAATGGCAGATAAAATAACTGAAATAACAATAACATCAATAAGGAATAACAGACTGCGTTTTATTCTTGAATTATAACGGTACAACAACCCATTCGATAACTTCGGGATAATCAGTAACACAAACAATAAAAATACTGGAACATAGATTTGATAATGCGTATCAGAAGAAGTGTAATGATAGACAATGACCAGTAAAGACAACATGATATACCCCATCAAGCGATGAAAGTATTCAAATTGTCTCGGCTCTTTTCTAATCCAGTCGTCTAATGGCACTCAATCACTCCTGGTCCCAGTATTCCCCCAAACACTCCCTGTCTGGTTTTTGAATTGCTTTGAATTAATCCATACGCCAATCAAATGGCATATCACCTTGACCACGTAGCGCAAGCATTAAAGTTTGACGCATATGTGAAAGTACTTCATTGCTATATGGAACAGCAGGTGTGCCCCAAACTGGTTTTGGCCAAGCGACATCATTCTGGTAACGCACGACATGATGAAAATGTAATTGTGGAACCATATTTCCTAAAGCAGCAACATTCATTTTGTCTGCACGGAATACACGTGCCAACTGGCTTGATAACCAGCTAGATTCACGTAGGAATTGTTCTTGGTCAGCCTGACTTAATTCATATAATTCACTAATACCCGGTACGCGCGGAATTAATATGAGCCACGGAAATTGCATATCATTCATTAAACGACATGTTGACAGTGGAAAGTCGCCTACAAAAAAAGTATCTTGAGCAAGTTGTGGATGCAAACTAAACATATCTTTATAAATTATGCAAAATTAGAATGATGGCTAATACTATCACATCCAATGGGACGTGAATATTCTATGCAATGTGTTTCATTACAAATAAACCACTATTTGCTTTGAAGACTCGAGCGTAGACAAATTTAATAAATTCCCCTAAAAATTCAAGCATTTCTTTTCAATAAATCTTAAATTATGGCTGAATTAAGAAATGAGTGCATAATATTTATGCACTCATTTTCTCATCAGTGAATTTCTTTTAACAAACTCGCCAGCAAATCGGAAATAAACTGAATTCTTTTTTGATAATCTTCAAGCATCACCATGATTTTTAAACGTTGACCACCCTCCATACGGAAAAAAGTCGGATGTTTTTGCATCATTTGAATAATACTGATTGCCTGTACCGGGGTATCGGGTGAAAACTCAATGTGACCGCCGTGTGAACTGATATCAACCTTGGTAATCCCCAACTGCTCTGCTTTTAAACGGAGTTGATGCACAGCAAATAACTGCTTCACAGGTTGTGGAGGCACACCAAAACGGTCAATCAACTCCATACGGATATTATCGAGTTTTTCCTGATTGTCGGTATTACTGATACGTTTATAGAACATCAGACGTTGGTGCACATCGCCTAAATACTCATCCGGAATTAAGGCTGGCATATGTAGATTAATTTCAGCCGTTAATGATAACGGTGCATCAAAATTCGGTGTTTTACCTTTTTGAATGGCTTTAGTCGCTTTTTCAAGCATTTCCATATACAAGCTATAACCGATCGCGTGCATCGAACCACTTTGTTGCTCACCTAGAAGTTCACCCGCGCCACGAATCTCCAAATCCTCAGTGGCTAACATAAAACCGGCACCTAAATTCGATGCACGCTGAATGGCATCCAGACGTTTTTCAGCATCTCCCTTCAAACCTTTAATTGAAGGGACTAATAGATATGCATAGGCTTGATGGTGTGAACGCCCGACACGACCACGTAATTGATGTAACTGTGCAAGACCCAGTTTGTCTGCACGCTCAATCAAAATGGTGTTGGCATTTGGCACATCAATCCCAGTCTCAATGATGGTTGAACAGACCAAGACATTATATTCTTTATGATAGAACTGCTGCATCACCTGCTCCAGTTCACGCTCGCGCATTTGTCCGTGCGCAACCGCGACACGTGCTTCAGGAACCAGCTCGCGAACACTGGCTGCAGCGCGTTCAATACTGTCGACTTCATTATGTAAAAAGTAAACCTGCCCACCACGAAGCAATTCACGCAAAATAGCTTCTTTAATGGATTCACTGGTTTGCTCTTGCACAAAAGTTTTGACTGCCAAACGACGGGCCGGTGGCGTGGCAATAATAGATAAATCACGCATACCGCTAAATGCCATATTTAAGGTGCGCGGGATTGGGGTTGCAGTCAGGGTCAGCATATCGACATCGGCGCGCATGGCTTTAATCCGTTCTTTATCGCGTACCCCAAAGCGATGCTCTTCATCGACAATCATCAGGCCCAAGTTTTTAAATTGGATACTTTCCTGCAAGATTTTATGCGTTCCAATCACAATATCGACTTTGCCACTGGCTAAATCTTCGATAATTTTCAAATGGGTATTATTGGAACCAAAACGCGAAAGCACTTCAATCCGAATCGGCCAATCGGCAAAACGATCTTTAAAGGATTCATAATGCTGTTGTGCCAATAAGGTCGTGGGTACTAAAACCGCGACTTGCTTATTATTTTGTACTGCTAAAAATGCCGCTCGCATTGCCACTTCAGTCTTACCAAAACCAACATCACCACAGACCAGACGATCCATCGGTTTGGCCAGTTGCATATCATGCAATGTCGCTTCAATCGCATTGGCTTGATCTAGAGTTTCCTCATAAGCAAAGCCGCTGGCAAACTGCATATATGGGCTTTGCTCAAGTTCAAAACTAAACCCGGGTTTTGCCTGACGACGAGCCTGTATATGTAATAATTCTGCGGCGACATCATGAATCTGCTCTAGGGCTTTACGCTTGGCTTTATTCCAGGCATCGGTACCTAATTTATGTAATGGCGCTAAATCGGGATCACCACCACTATAACGGCTGATCAAATGTAAGTTAGTGACTGGAACATATACTTTGGCAGCATCGGCATAATCCAGCTGTAAAAATTCATGATCTTGATCATCAATAGTTAAAGTAACCAAACCCGCATAACGCCCCACACCATAATCAATATGCACCACCGGTGCACCAATACTCAGCTCGGTTAAACTGCGGATTAAAAACTCTTCCGAAACTTCTTGTTGGCGTTTACGACGGCGCTGGACTACCCGATGTTCATAAAGCTGATTTTCAGAAATCACGGTAAGGTGATTTGGAATTACCAGACCACGATCAAGTGGCGCGCTGGTAATGGCGATGGCATGGAGGGATTTTCTAAACTCTGCAAAATTTTCGACATTGGGGATATCACCCAAAGCGGCACGCAAAGCATCTTTTAAGGTTTCACGGCGTCCGGCACTTTCAGCGACTAACAGTACCGGATGATTTGCAGCATCAATATATTTTTTAACCGCGGAAAATGGTTTTTCTTGTTTTGGATCTACGGGCAAACGTGGGGGCAATTCGGTATTAAGATTAAGCACCCCAGTTTTATCTACAAACTCTTCTGAAGATGCAATGATTCTGGCAAAGTGATTCAGTTGTTCCAAAACCTGATTTGGTTGCAGGAATATTTCTTCTGGCGGCAAAATGGGATGATCAATATTATGGCGACGGTCTTCATAACGTCGAACCACATCCTTCCAAAAACTGGTTAAATTTTCGTCCAGATGCTTATCTGTAATGACAATGCCATTCTTAGGTAAGTACGCCATCAGGGTACTTTGTGTTTGCATCGCTTCTTTGCTAAAGAATAAAGGGAAATAAAACTCCAGCCCTGGAGAAGCAATTCCTTCTAAGACATCTTGATATACCGGATTTTTCTTAGGATTTGCGTTCGGAAAACTCTCTGCATAACGGTCACGGAAAGTCACACGCCCTTCTTTAAGTGGAAATTCTTTGGCAGGCAATACCGAAAACTGTTGCAAATTTTGCGTAGTTCTTTGGGTTTCAGGGTCAAAGAATTTTAAGCTTTCAATTTCATCATCAAACAAATCGATACGGATCGGTGAATTTTGCCCGGATGCATAAATATCCATAATGCTGCCGCGTACCGCAAACTCACCATGATCGTAAACCGTATCGACCAGATGATAACCCGCCTGAATCAAGCGCAGTTTTTGTTGTTCCAGTTCAAACTTTTGACCCACTTTAATATCGAAATGTTCACCCAACACCCAAGAAGTTGGCGCAACACGCTGTACCAAAGTCGATGCAGATAAAAGCAATACGCCTTGCTTTGGCATATTCGATAAAATTGAAAGACGCTCTGACACGATATCTTGATGGGGCGATAAACGGTCATAGGGCAAAATTTCCCAATCCGGGAAAATGGTCGGTTTTATGCCGTAAAACTCTAATTCACTTTCCAACTGACCCAAGTGCTGATTATTTTTGGCAACAATAATGAACAATTGCTTATTTTGCGTGGCAATTTCTTTGAACAATAAAGATGCAGATGAGCCTTGTAAATTACCGACCCAGCGTTTTTCACCTGCTTTTAATTGCTGCAGATTTAATTGGGAGATTTCTTGTTGGAACATGTATATAGCTTTTGGTCTAAATGACATGAGCTGTATCTTAACATGGGTTTTTTGTGGGTTGAGTTATTTTTATATGCAGTCCGTTTTTCTATCTAAATCCTTTTAGATAGGATGTCTTTAGACCCTATTTTCCAATCATTTTTCGCGTAAGAAATTACGATAATAGTGATTCAGCTTTTGAATGATCTGCTTTAATTGCAACAGGTTTTCTTCGGTGTTACCTAATCGTGCTACAAAACGCTGGCTGACAATTTCCAGATCAATTTTTTCATTGATAATCATGGCAGCGGAATATAAAGCTTTTAAATCGTCAAACTGGGTTAATTTTCGATTGGAGAAATACGACAGCCGTTCTGACAGTTCATTAACCACAACACCATCGACGATATAGCCCTGTTCTGGATGGAACCGGATATCATTTTCTTCTAGAAAAAGTTGTTCAGCAGATGGCTTGGAACTTTTAAACAGTCTTGAACCTGTAAATAGTCCAGCGAGTTTATTCAACATAAGCATTACAATGATTAAAAAATCATGACTATTTTAACCCTGCGCTGCTTTATCTTCAGCATTATTTTTCATAAAAAAGGCAGCGATTTTAACCTACTGCCTTTTTGCTCATCTGGCGGTTAAATTTTTGCACAGAGCGAATTAACTCACTTGTGCGAAAAGCTCATGTTGTGCGGTCACTTCTGAAACCAGATTGCTAAAGGCAAAGATTTCATCTAACTGTTCTTGGGTCAGTAATTCCTGCTCTAAGACGACCTGCTGAATGGTCTTGTTTTCCGCAATACATTGCTTGCCAATTTCATCACATTTGGCATGTCCTAAAATTGGATCGAGTAAAGTCACAATACCCACACTTCGCATTACTGCGTCATAACACACCTGCTCATTAGCTTGAATGCCCTGAATACATTTGTGATCCAAACTCGAAATGGCTTGTGTCAACAATTCAATTTATTCATTAATTGCAATCGCGATGACCGGTTCCATCACGTTTAACTGTAATTGCCCGGCTTCTGCAGCCATGGTTACCGTTAAATCATTCCCTATCACTCTATAAGCAATCTGATTCACCACTTCAGGAATGACCGGATTGATTTTGGCAGGCATAATTGATGAGCCGGCTTGCAATTCAGGTAAGCGAATTTCGGCTAAACCGGTACGTGGACTCGAACTCAACAAGCGCAAGTCGTTACAGATTTTGAAAGTTTCACTGCAAGTCGTTTAAGCGTACTCGATAAAATAATAAAGACGCCACAATCACTGGTGGCTTCCACATAGTCTTCCGCCCCAATTAAGTTGAGTCCGGTAATTTTATGCAAAGACTGGATGACTTCATTCGCATAGCCTTTCGGGGTATTCACTCCCGTCCCAATAGCGGTAGCACCCAAAAATTCACTTCCAGTAAAAGTTCGCGGATACGCTGAATTAAACGGATATCTTCTTTTAATAACGTTGCAAAAGCACGAAACTCTTGTCCCAAAGTCATCGGAACTGCATCCTGTAATTGGGTGCGGCCCATTTTTAAAACAAACTGGAACTCTGCAACCTTTATATGTAGAGTATCAATCAGCTTTTGAATCTGGGTTAAAAGATCATCCAAACTATAATAAGTCGCTAAACGTAAAGCCGTAGGATACACATCATTGGTCGACTGCGATTTATTGACATGATCATTCGGGTGAATATGATCATATTGCCCCTTATGAAAACCCAAATGCTCTAATGCAATATTGGCCAGTACTTCATTGGTATTCATATTAATAGAGGTACCTGCTCCGCCTTGATAAACATCTAAAGGAAAAGCATGACTCCATTTTTCTGGAGATTCGATTAATTCATTACATGCAAACTGAATCGCGTGGCTGACTTGTTCAGAAATCTTGCTAAATTTTAAATTGGTTTGTGCCGAAGCTTTTTTAACCTGTGCCAAAGCACGAATAAAATGATGATGATTTCCGACTTTCTGATTAGAGATTTGAAAATTCTCTAAAGCACGTAAAGTATGAATGCCGTAATAACATGCTGTGGGAACTTTCCTTTGCTCCCAACAAATCACGTTCTATTCTTGTATTATCCAGTTGAACCATAGACACTTTAAATATACTCACATTTATGCACCACAATTGTGCAATTAAAAAAAATATTAAACCTTTGCTCTATTTTAAATATTGTAAAAAGATATTTATTTGGCAATACTCTATGAGCAAACACATCGACTTTGTAGCTAGCGTAAGGGCTTGTAACTACCTTTCCCGCTTTCAATTTTTTTCATCAAAAAATTAAGTTCAAGAATCTTTAACGCCGATCTTCAATTCACATTCAGCCTTTAAATTGACCTTATTAATGATATTAAGCACCCTACTTATAATTGATTAATTTTCTTAATTTTTTATTAATTGTATCTAAAAATACATTCCGCTACACAATATGCTAATAAATCCCCTCGAAATGTAACAGAACGTAATTTCAATTTTATGTTTGAATCAGCGCCTTACAGGACCAGTATAAAAATTCATCTCGGATAGATGAATGCATAAGGACAGAAGGATGAGCACATGAGTCAACTGAACCCGACATTAATCACATTTATTTTTTATATCATCGCTATGGTCGGAATTGGGCTATATGCCTATAAGGCGACCACCGACTTTTCAGATTATATTTTGGGTGGGCGTAGTCTAGGGAGTGTTGTTACTGCACTTTCAGCAGGTGCATCCGATATGAGTGGCTGGCTGCTCATGGGCCTGCCCGGAGCAATTTATCTGTCAGGCTTATCGGAAGCGTGGATTGCCATTGGTTTGATTATCGGTGCATGGCTGAATTGGCTGCTGGTTGCAGGTCGCTTACGTGTGCATACCGAAGTTCAAAATAATGCGTTAACCCTACCGGATTATTTCACCAGTCGTTTTGCGGATCGTAAACGTGTGCTGCGGATTATTTCAGCTCTCGTAATTCTGGTCTTTTTCTCGATTTATTGTGCTTCTGGCATGGTTGCAGGTGCTCGATTATTTGAAAGTATTTTTGGTATGACTTACACCACTGCGCTTTGGATCAGTGCCATTGCGACCATTAGCTATGTGTGTATCGGTGGCTTTCTTGCAATTAGCTGGACCGATACTTTTCAAGCTGGATTGATGATTTTCGCCTTAATTTTAACCCCGATTATGGCTTATCTCGCACTGGGTGATCACAGTCAACATTTTGCAACCGTGATTGAAACTGCTCGACCACACGCCAGCAATATGCTTTCAGGTTTAAGTACCGTTGCGATTTTATCTTCTCTAGCTTGGGGCTTAGGCTATTTTGGTCAGCCGCATATACTGGTGCGTTTTATGGCAGCCGATTCTGTGAAGACGATTCCTGCTGCACGTCGTATTGGCATGAGCTGGATGATTATGTGCTTAGCGGGTGCGATTGGTGCAGGCTATATCGGGATTGCCTATTTCCAGCAACACCCCGAATTATCTTCAGTCGTTTCGCAAAATCCAGAAACGATCTTTATGGAACTGACTAAAATTCTGTTTAACCCATGGATTGCCGGTATTATTTTGGCTGCCATTTTAGCCGCAGTAATGAGTACGCTGAGTTGTCAGCTTTTGGTCTGTTCAAGTACCTTGACTGAAGATTTATATAAATCATTTCTACGCAAAAATGCGTCACAAAAGGAATTGGTCTGGGTAGGACGCCTGATGGTTTTAGCGATTGCTGTTCTTGCTATTGCACTTGCAAGCAACCCGAACAGTAAAGTGCTTGGTCTTGTTGCGTATGCATGGGCAGGTTTTGGTGCTGCTTTTGGCCCGCTGATTATCCTGTCCTTATTCTGGAAACGTATGACCTTAAACGGCGCGATTGCTGGAATTATTATCGGTGCTTTAACAGTTATTTTGTGGAAGAACACCCTGGCCAATACGGGACTTTATGAGATTATTCCGGGCTTTATTCTGTCATTCGTGGGCATTGTTGTGGTGAGTTTGCTTGAAAAAATGCCTTCTCAGGAAGTATTGCAACGTTTTGAACAGGCGGATGATTTGTATAAAAAAGAAATGGCTGAGTTAAAAAATGGAATACCGGCTCAAACTGAAAATTCCTAATAAAACTCAGATGATTTCTACTTGAGTTTTATTGAAAGATAAGGGGCTTAAGCCCCTTTTTACTGCTTCTATTTTTGTCCTTTACTTCTAAGATGAATTTTTGAGCTTTCTTTAATCACTTCCATCACCGGATAGCTTCGTGTTTCTTTTACTCCCGGCAATTGCCAGAGCACTTGTCCCGAAATTCTGCGGAACTCTTCCATATTGGCACAGCGAATTTTCACCACGAAATCGAAACCGCCGCTAATCATATGGCATTCCACAATTTCAGGATATTGCATGATCGCCTCAGAAAATTCCTCCAATACATTAGGTGTGGTTTTATCCAGTAAAATTTCCACAAACACCACAAAACTGGCATTCAGCATGTCAGGATTCAACTTGGCTTCATAGCCTAAAATAAAACCATCTTTGGCTAACTTCTGTACCCGTGCCAGCGCCGCAGTGGCTGATAAATTCACCGCTTCAGCGATTTTGATATTTGAAATTCGTCCATCATTTTGCAGAATATCTAAAATTTTGATATCTGTTCTGTCCAATGTAAAAATCGGGCTTGTCATCTGAATTATTCTCTAAAATGAATAAAAATTATAGTGAGTTATTCGGCATCCTTTCTGTAATCATAAATTATATAAGGTATTTGACTCAACAAAAAAATTGGCAGTCACAGGACGTTGGCATGAATATGATGGATACAGAAACCCGCCTCAATCTGGCGAAACCTCACTTTGAATATATTACTGAATTCAAAGAAAAGAATGATTATGAAGTTGAGGTTAATACCGCTTGGCGCCGTGCGGAACCTGAGTGTGTTGAAAACCTGCTTGAACATAGCCAGATTTCTGAACAATTGAACCAGCGTATTTATGACTTGGCGTTCAACCTTGCCCATACCCTGCGTGAACGTAAAAGCTCGAATGGTAAAGCGGGAATCGTTCAGGGTTTATTGCAAGAATTTTCATTATCCTCTCAAGAAGGCATTGCCCTGATGTGTCTGGCTGAAGCCTTGCTTCGTATTCCGGACAGTGCCACCCGTGACCTGCTGATTCGCGACAAAATTAATCAGGGCAACTGGAAAGAGCATGTCGGACAAAGTAGCCTGATGTTTGTCAACGCCGCAGCTTGGGGTCTCATGCTGACTGGCAAACTAATGGAAACACCGAAACAAAAAAGTTTATCCAGTGTACTGACCGGGCTTTTGGCACGTAGTGGTCGCGGCATTATCCGTAAAGCGGTAGATGTGGCAATGCGGATGATGGGTGAACAGTTCGTTACTGGTGAAACCATTCAAGAAGCGCTACAACATGCAGAACCTTTAGAAGACAAAGGCTTCCGATATTCCTATGACATGCTCGGTGAAGCGGCACTCACAGAACATGATGCTGAACGTTATTATCAAGATTATAGCAATGCGATTCATGCCATCGGTCAAGCATCTAAAGACAAAGATGTTTATGATGGTCCTGGCATTTCGATCAAGCTATCTGCCCTGCATCCGCGCTATCAGCGTGCACAAATCAGCCGCGTACATGACGAGCTGTATCCTAAAGTGCTGCAATTGGCGGAACTGGCGAAACACTACAATATTGGTTTAAACATTGATGCCGAAGAATCTGAGCGTCTGGAAATTTCTTTAGAATTATTAGAACGTCTGTGTTTTGAGCCTAGCCTTGCCGACTGGAAAGGGATTGGTTTTGTGATTCAGGCCTATCAAAAACGTTGCTTTAACGTAGTTGATTACGTGGTGGATTTAGCAAAACGCAGTCAAAAACGTTTGATGATTCGTCTGGTTAAAGGTGCTTACTGGGATAGCGAAATCAAGAAAGCTCAAATTGATGGCATGACTGACTATCCGGTATTTACCCGTAAAGTACATACTGATCTATCTTATATTGCCTGTGCCAAAAAACTTCTGGATGCCCCACAACAGATTTATCCGCAGTTTGCGACGCACAATGCCCAAACCCTTGCCACGATTTACCATTTGGCTGATCCGAATCAATATTACAGCGGTCAATATGAATTCCAGTGTCTGCATGGCATGGGTGAACCACTCTACGAGCAAGTGGTTGGCGATAAAACAGATAACAAACTGGGTGTGCCTTGCCGTATTTACGCACCAGTCGGCAATCATGAAACGCTACTGGCGTATCTGGTACGACGTTTACTGGAAAACGGCGCTAATACCTCTTTCGTGAATCGTATTGCAGATAAATCCTTAAGAATTGAGGATCTGATTGAAAATCCACATTCAGAAATTTTGAAAAATGCAGCCAAAGAATCACAGCTTGGTCAAAAGCATCCGGCTATTCCGCTCGCACCCGATTTATACGGCAATACTCGACCAAACTCGGCCGGTTTAGATTTAGCCAATGACCATGAGTTAATGCTGCTGAATCAAACTGTACAAGGTTTCAGTCAGCAGCAATGGCAAGCGCAGGCTTTGGGTAAAAACCTGAGTAACGAAAATAATCTGACTGATGAACATTCAGAACTCATCGCCATTTTAAATCCTGCAAACCACTCCGATGTCGTCGGCTCTGTGCGAGAAGCGAGCTCTGTACAAGTCAATCTGGCATTAGATAATGCAGTCGGTGCCCAAGCTGAATGGACAAATACGCCAAAAAATATACGTGCCGCTTGTTTGCAATGCGCTGCAGATATTATGCAATCGCGTTTGCAGGAATTGATGATTTTACTGTGTCGTGAGAGCGGTAAAACCTATGCCAATGCCATTGCAGAAGTTCGTGAGGCCATCGACTTCCTGCGCTATTACGCAGCACAAATGATTGATCTAGATCAGGATGCAGTGATTCAACCCTTGGGCACGGTGTTATGTATCAGTCCGTGGAACTTCCCTTTGGCTATTTTCACCGGACAAATTTCTGCTGCCTTAATTGCTGGTAATACTGTGATTGCCAAACCGGCTGAACAAACTCCACTGATTGCCGCACAAGCGATTCAAATCTTATGGCAGGCCGGTATTCCTCAAGATGTACTGCAACTTCTCCCGGGACAAGGTGAAACAGTCGGTGCGCAATTAAGCGGTGATGCACGTATTCAAGGCATCATGTTTACCGGTTCCACCGACGTAGCCAAAATTTTGCAAAAGACTTTGGCTCAACGACTCGGCACTTCTGGTCAGCCTATTCCACTGATTGCGGAAACGGGCGGTCAAAATGCCATGATTGTGGATTCATCCGCATTGACTGAACAAGTGATTCTAGATGTGGTGAGTTCGGCTTATGACAGTGCCGGGCAACGTTGCTCTGCCTTACGTGTACTCTGCGTACAGGAAGACAATGCTGATAGCGTCATCAATATGCTGAAAGGCGCGATGCAACAACTGCGTGTCGGCAATCCGTTTCTGTTAAAGACCGATATCGGCCCTGTGATTGATGTGGAAGCGCAAAGCAATATCCAAAAACATATTGACCAGATGCGCGGCAAAGGCCATCCCGTCCATCAATTGATGTTGAATCCTGAACAGGATCAAGCTTTATCCGAAGGCACTTTCATTCCGCCCACTTTAATTGAGCTACCGAATCTGGATGATTTGCAACGTGAAGTGTTTGGTCCGGTCTTGCATGTGATTCGCTATAAATACGGTCAATTAGAACAGTTACTTGAACAGATCAATGCCAAAGGTTATGGCCTCACCATGGGATTGCATACCCGTATTGATGAGACTATTCAGACCGTGATTGCACATGCCGAAGTTGGCAACTTATACATCAACCGTAATATTGTCGGTGCAGTGGTCGGCGTTCAGCCCTTTGGCGGTGAAGGATTATCCGGTACCGGACCTAAAGCAGGCGGTCCAATTTATCTGTACCGTTTAATGCAACACTGCTCTGCTAAAAAACTGGCAACTCCTTTTGCAACTCAATCAACAGAAATACAGCCAACGCATCAGCCTTTATACGAGATTTTTTATACTTGGGTTGAAAAAACTTTTCCTCAATATCATCTGAAGCCTTACCCTGCTTTTTGCTCTGGCCATCATTATGAATTGCAAGGTCCAACCGGTGAAAGTAATCAATATGTAGTACTGCCAAGAAAACGTGTGCTGTCTTTAGCGGATCAGGAACAGGATCAGCTTCAGCAATGCGCTGCAATTTTTGCAGTCGGCAGTCAGCCTGTCATTCTGGAAGACAATACCTTTGTGCTCAAGTATCTTTCTAAAATGCCGAAAGAAATTGCCGAGCGTTTTATGGTGATTCAAAACATTGCAACCGATGATTTTGATGCCGTGCTACATCACGGCACCCAAGCACAACTGCAAAAGTTGCAATATCAGATTGCTGTCCGCTCAGGTGCGATTATCGGCATCACTCATTTGGAACCGCTTGATTACGATATTCCTTTAGAACGATTGGTGATTGAGCGCGCGATCAGTATCAATACTGCGGCAGCAGGAGGGAATGCCAGTCTGATGACCTTAACTTAAGACTAAATATAAAAGCTTAATTCTATAACACTAATGTTTTTCCTCTTTGCCAAGTCGACCGCTCCCTGGTCAGGTCGACTTGGTTTCTTTTTCATAATCACATTATAATTTACTGATTTTTAAATTAATTTATATATTAAGCTTAAGGTTTTATAATTAATAAGTACTCTTTATATCTAGCCAAAATTTTGTTTGAAACGATATTTCTGCCGCTGAATGGGCAATAAGTTTAGTCATCTGATTCAAACTTTGTTACCATCCCTGTTTTCAATGTGTTCATGATTTTTACTGCATATGACTTCAGCTTATCAGTTACAACTTGATGCCAAGATTGCACGTATTTCTGCTCAATTTGCCGAATTTAATCCCCCTTCTTTAGACGTATTTCCGTCGCCTGAACAAAACTTCCGTATGCGTGCAGAATTCCGTATTTGGCATACTGACGACGATATGTTTTATGCGATGTTTGAACGCAGTGAAGACAACCAGAAACAAGTCATTCGCATTGACGAATTCCCGATTGCAGATAAAAGTATTAATCAATTGATGCCGATTTTGCTGCAAGAACTGAAAAGCAGTCCGGTATTGTCTAAACGCTTGTTTGAAATTCATTTCCTAGCGACTTTAAAAGGCGAGATGCTGGTATCAATGATTTATCGTTGCCCACTGGATGCCGAATGGGAAAGCTTGGCCAAACAACTGGCTGAAAAACTGAATATCAAATTGATTGGTCGTAGCCGCGGTCAAAAAATGGTATTAAGCGACGAATTTGTGGTTGAAGAATTGCAGGTATTTGATCGTACTTATCAATACAAGCAAATCGAAAGTAGCTTTACCCAGCCGAATGCACAAGTCTGCCAGAAGATGCTGGAATGGGCATGCAATGCGGCTGAACAGTCAGATAAAGACTTACTGGAATTGTACTGTGGCAATGGTAACTTTACCCTGCCGCTTTCCACCAAGTTCAATCGCGTACTGGCTACTGAACTAGCTAAGTCCTCTGTCTATGCTGCTCAGTGGAATATTGAACAGAATCAGATTGATAATATTCAGGTGGCACGTCTTTCAGCTGAAGATTTCACACAAGCCTATAATGGTGAGCGTGAATTCCGCCGGTTACAGGAAGCAGAGATTGATATCTCAAGCTATGATTTCGATACCGTGTTTGTAGATCCACCACGTGCGGGTATTGATGATGAAACCTTAAAACTGATTCAACGTTTTGAGCGCATCATTTATATCTCATGTAATCCTGATACCCTAGAAGACAACTTGAAGACCTTATCAACCACGCATAAAGTGACCAAATTTGCGATGTTTGACCAGTTTCCTTATACCCATCATGTAGAATCGGGTGTATTACTGGAAAAGATTTAAACAATTTATTTCATTGTTAAGTTTGTATCTGTTGTTATTTAAATGAAGCTCAGTTGAGCTTCATTTTTATTTCATTTAAAATTAATCATTTATAACTAATTCTCAATAGTAAATCTCATAATATCGTTAAAGTTAGTACTTATCATCGGAAAATTTAAAGTTCAAACGCTGCTTTTATCACTGATACAGGCTTGTAATATTTAGTGGATTGGATATATTTCGAACTATGTTAAGTTGTGTATGAAGGCTCTATGAGTTTTTGGCAAAAGCTGTTTTCTGCTAATCAACAGCAAAACGAACACAAGAATCAAATCTCGTGTGTCGAAAATGATTGCTCTTGTAAATCGAATGAAGAACTGATTCAAGCTTTAGCTAAAGCCACTGATGAAGATGTCATCATTGGAATTAAAAAGGTTCTAGCTTCACGAGGTTATAGCCGTAAAGAGTTAAATGAATTACAGCACCTACCCCTCCAATAGTAGAGTCTAATTTAAAGGCATTTAGTTTACTAAATGCCTTTTTATTTGCCTGTGCAAAACGTAACACTTCGATTTTAATACTTAGAAACATACTTCTCTCTTTTCGCCTAGAAATCTCTGTTCCCCTGTATTTAAAAGTGCTTTACTCATATGTGAAAAATTATAAAAAGTAAAATAAGAATGCCTTAAAAATAAAAAATGAGCCGAATAAAAAGGAAAATATATGAAATCGTATTATCCTGGACTGGCAATATTATGCAGCCTAATCTCAAGTCATGGCATAGCCGCAGCTATAGATCAATCCGGACAATCTTTACTGCCTTTTCTCGAAGTAGGGCATTATTTTGAAGCTTCCATTACCGCTGCCGATCCCGAAGTATCGGGGCGAACTTTAGGTACACGATCCGACCTGATCAATTCCGGTGTTGACGACTATTCAACAGATAATATTAGCCAAAGTTTTCAATATTATAGTGCAGCGCTTAAACTTCAATTAAAACCACAACTCTCTTTCGGCATCCTGTACGATCAGCCTTTTGGATCAGATTTAGAATATCCAGTGAAGCGTAATGCCAGTTTTTCCGATCCAGTACTGAGCCAACAAGGTACACAAATCAATGTAGATAGCCAAAATCTCAGTCTGATTTTAGGTTATCAGCCCTTCAAAAACTTTAATCTTTATCCAGGGCCGGCCTTTCAAACCATTAAAGGCCATGTTTCTCTACGCGGATTGGTGTATGCAGACTTCAATGGTTATAACGCAATTTTCAAGCAAGATGCGGCTGTCGGCTGGCTGGCTGGTTTCGCTTATCAAGTGCCTGACATGGTATTAAAAGCCGCATTGACCTATCACTCCAAAATTGATCACAAAATCAATGTTTCCGAAAATGTGTTAGGGACACCCCTGCTTTTGGTTGATGAAAGTAAAACTAAAATTTCCACACCACAATCTATTAATCTCGATTTTCAAACTAGCATTACGGTCAGTACTTTGCTTTATTCCAATATTCGTTGGGTCAACTGGAAAGATTTTGTGATTCGTCCAGCCCAATTCGGTGCATTATCCCAACTGGCAACGACTACAATGAGTAGTGGAACTTATACCGGTGGATTTAATCTGGATGACTATCAAAAGAATCAGTGGAGCGCCACTGTGGGGGCGGCAAAACAATGGACTCCCCAATGGTCTGGTGCTTTTGATCTTGGCTGGGATTCAGGTACAGGCGATCCGGCCTCTATCTTCAATCCAACGAAGGGCTATTGGGGAGTAGGCTTAGCACTAAAATATAATCCCGAACCTGATTATTTTATTTCAGGCGGAGTGAAATACTTCTGGTTGGGAGATGTAACTACACAGAATGGAACTTATGATCTGCCTCTTCCCGTCCTTTCAGAAGCTTCAAAAGTGGGGGAGTTTAGGGAAAATCACGCCATAGGCTATGGTTTAAAAATTGGATATCACTTTTAACTGATGAATAGTCTAATTCAAAGTACAAATTTTTATATCTAGCACTTGAAGATTTATACAATAAAAATTCGGCTTAAAATCATTTAAAATAAATGAAATATAATAAAACAGTTAAAATTATAAAATACATAAATAGATAATTTTAAAACTTAAAATTTTTAGTCTTTTTGACAGTTTTTCGCATCAATATAAGCAAGCATAGGGCCAAGTTTAAAAAATGAATCTGCACGTTTTAATGGGGAGATATATGCGCTTGAAATTAAGCCATCGAGATACAATGCATTTTGCACTTTCAACTGTTGTTGAAAAAATTGTGCAAATTGATAAAAACTTACAGCAGTATTGCTAATCACAAAATAGAGCGTTTGATCTTTAATTCCTACGCCGTTACGAATTTTAAATGAGTCTGAACGCTCTAAAAAGTTTGGATTAATTTTCTCATTAATCACCAGCATTGGCCCAGATTGCGTCGCATAATCCGGATTAAACTTTAGCTTTGAGTAGTCATCTGTGGTGGTGATGATGCTTTTATTCTGATTCCAGGCCAGCACACCATTCGGCTGAATATGAAAATTACCAAACCCTTGTTTTACTGTGTTTAATTTCTGCTTTTGTTGTGAGGCTTCTATATATAAACCGACTGCAGAATAATCTGAACGATACATCCCGGCATTCATGGCAAATAACAACTTTTCACAAGACCTTAATTTTTTCTGAACTGCATCAAATTTATGCAGCGGCTGATTTGTTTTGGTATCATTTAAAAATAAACGTAAGTTTTGAGGCTGTTCTATCTTTACTATATCTACATTAAAAGTCCCCCTTTGCCAGTGTTTTGAGTAAACGTCTGCATGACTGGTTGAAGCCAAATTTAAAGCGAAAATTACGGTACCTTTTAAGAAAAATTGATTCTTCATTTTATCTTTCCCGAACGATCCAGGTTTAGGCTGAAAATTTTATACAAGGATGAAGTTTTTATAAAAGAAGTTTTAAGCTTAGTGAGATAGTCGACTCTTTCATAGAGAAGCAGTAAACTAGGTCAATAAAATACCTTTGCAACTTTATTGATTAAGTCTGGAATGCAACAGCAGAAAATCCGGTTTCCTTTAGGAACACACCTTATTGTTAAACACTTAGGCTATTCCCATCATGGTATTTATGCAGGGCGTGGCCGGGTCATTCATTATTCGGGTTTTGCACATTTATTCAAAAAACGTCCAATTGAAATAACATCAATAGAAAAGTTCAGTTTTGGCAAAACCATTATTGTTCAACACTATAGCAATCCTAAATTCATGGGTCGTAAAGTTGTACGGCGCATGCGTTCTCGTATGAACGAAAACAACTATCATCTGATTATTAATAATTGCGAACATTTATGCACCTGGGCCATTACCGGTATTGAAAGCAGTCCACAAGTCATTCGCATGATGAACCGCCTGACCACAATTGGCTATGTCAGCTCAATCATGAGTTATATGAATAGCATGTTGCTGACCATCACCACCACCTGTTTCGCTTTGGTGTTATACATCAAGAAAAAATTACGTGATAAAGCAAAAAAACGTCTGCCGCCCTCTTTACTATTAAAAGAACCTGAACAGAAAAATCCTTAATTTTGAATTCAACCACTATTTATAAAAGATAAAAAAAAGCCCCATATCAATGGGGCGTGAAAGAATTGAAGAGATGTACTGCTCAACTCGTGTTATTCAACTACAAACTCTCTAAAAAAAGCACAATGAAAATTTCAATTTTGCTCAGTTAATAAAATGCTTATATCGAGAAAATTTCTCAAAGCCTTTAACTAATCAAAGGGCGGAAGTCTGTCATTGACCAAGTTCAGTTGTGCACCATATTCCAAGTAGGCTTTAGCGCCATCTAGCAGTGTAGTGAAATCATTGCTCTGTTTAATCACAAAAGCAATTAACTCTGAACCTTCTAAAGGAATCGCATAGTTACGGATTTTAAGAAAAGTTTCATTCTCGGATATTTTTTCAAAAATAAAATCTACTGTAGACTTTGGTTCGCCCCACATGATCTGGATTAATTGATTATTGATCAACTGTTCCACAAAAACACTGGTCGTCACCTCATATTTTTCCCAATACCAATCTACGTTTTTATTTTCCATTAAATGTCCGGTAGAGGAAGTAAACCAAAACTTGCGAGTGATTTCTGGATCGATAAAGGCATTGAACACCTCAGCAACCGGTTTACGAATTAACATCTGTGTCTCGATAACGACATTATTCATTTTCCTTAGCCTCATCTTTTGCAGTGATAATCTCTATACTTTCGCATTGATGAAAGGTTTTAGGGCAGAAAAAAGGATAGATTTTATAAGATTACATAAGAAACTATACATAGTTAAAACCAATTTTTGCTTGGATGCTACAAAAAAGCCCAACCGAAGTTGAGCTTTCTTAAATTAAACCACAAATAAATTATTTACCTGGCTTAAAGCTATCTTTTAAGTCCAAAATACGGTTAAACACCGGTTTATCGCTCGAATGATCATATTGATCTGCCACGAAGTAACCTTCACGTTCAAACTGGAAACGATCTTCAGCTTGAGCTTCCGCTAACGCAGGTTCAATCATCGCTTGAAGCACAGTTAAAGACTCTGGATTTAAGTTCGCCAAGAAATCGTCATCTGCATCTGGAGCGGCTTCAGTAAATAAACGATCATAGACACGAACTTCAGCCGGTACTCCTTTGGTTGCAGAAACCCAATGCACCACGCCTTTGACTTTACGGCCTTCTGGATTTTTGCCCAAGGTTTCAGGATCAATTGAACATTTCAGTTCAACCACTTCACCATGGGCATCTTTAATCACTTCGTCGCATTTAATTACATAAGCATGACGTAAACGTACCTCACCTTCTGGAATTAAACGTTTAAAGCCTTTCGGCGGCACTTCTTCAAAGTCTTTACGATCAATATAAATTTCTTTAGATAAAGGAATAATGCGATCACCCATGTCTACATTCGGATGACGTGCATGACTCAGGCCCATATCTTCAGGCAAGTTGGTCAAGGTCACTTTTAATGGATTTAACACCGCCATACCACGTGCAGCGGTATTTTCCAAAGATTGGCGGATACAGTACTCAAGCATTGCAACATCAACAATACTGCCATCCACTTTAGAAACACCGACACGCTTACAGAAATCACGCAGACCTTCAGGGGTAAAACCACGACGGCGCATACCGACTACGGTTGGCATACGTGGGTCATCCCAACCATTAACATGATTGCCTTCAACCAATTTACGCAATTTACGTTTAGAGGTAATGGTGTAATCGACATTTAAACGGCTAGATTCGTACTGATGCGGAACAGATGACGACTTAACTTTTTCAACCACCCAGTCGTAGAACGGACGGTGATCTTGGAATTCCAAAGTACACAGTGAGTGAGTAATGCCCTCAATCGCATCTGATAATGGATGCGCATAATCGTACATTGGATAAATTTTCCATTTATCACCGGTTTGATGATGTGCAGAATGCAGTACACGGTACAAAATAGGATCACGCATATGTACGTTTGGAGATGCCATATCAATTTTGGCACGAAGAACAGCTTGCCCTTCGCCAAGCTCACCATTACGCATTTGTTCAAAACGCGCCAGATTTTCTTCTAATGAAGCATCACGATAGGGTGAATTTTTACCTGGTTCTACGAAATTACCCCGGTTTAACTTAATTTCTTCAGGCGTTTGCAAATCGACATAAGCATCGCCTTGTTCAATCAGTTGTACCGCCCATGTGTACAGTTGATCAAAATAGCTAGATGCATAGCGAGGTTCACCATTCCATTCAAACCCTAACCATTTTACATCATTGGCAATACCGTCTACATATTCTTGTTCTTCTGCATCTGGATTAGTATCGTCAAAACGTAGGTTGCACAAGCCATCAAATTCTTGGGCAATGCCAAAGTTCAGACAAATCGCCTTCACGTGACCAATATGTAAATAACCATTTGGTTCTGGCGGGAAACGTGTTACCACTTGTTGTGTACGGCCTGCTGCTAGATCGTCAGTAATCACTTGGCGTACAAAGTCTAAGCCAGGCTGTTGTTCTTGCTGCGCAGCATCGACAGATTGATTTTGAGTTGTCGGGTTATTTGGCAGGGATGAAACAACATCATTCGGCTTCATAGTTGATAAATCACTTCTATAAGATAAAATAGGATAATTAAAACGCTTTTCTAAATTTTTAACAAAGAAAGTAACGTTTTTGCTTGCCTTGTAGTTTACAGTTTGCTTATGCTTCTCTCAACCAAAAACCCATGGCTTTTTTTGTCCATGATTAGGAGATTATAAAATGAGTTTTCCTCAAGTCGAATTAAACACCAATAAAGGACGTATTGTTCTTGAATTAAACTCTGAAAAAGCACCTAAGACTGTTGCTAACTTTTTAGAATATGTTCGTGACGGCTTCTATGATGGCGTGATTTTTCACCGTGTAATTGAAAACTTCATGATCCAGGGCGGCGGCATGGATGAAAACTTCAAAGAAAAAGCAACTCGTGATTCTATTGAAAACGAAGCTGACAACGGTTTAAGCAATGAAGAAGGTACGGTTGCAATGGCACGTACTCAAGCGCCTCATTCTGCATCTGCTCAGTTCTTCATCAACGTGAAAAACAACTCTTTCCTTAACCATACTGGTAAAACAGCACAAGGTTGGGGTTATGCAGTATTTGGTAAAGTTGTTGAAGGCTTAGATGTGGTTGAAGCAATTAAAGGGGTTCGTACCGGTAACCGTGGTTACCACGCTGACGTTCCTTTAGAAAATGTAGTAATTGAATCTGCTAAAATTATTTCTGAATAAAAAACGTCCTCTGCGTCTTTAATAAGTTTTAAGGCATTGCTTTAAAAAGGAATAATATTAAGGACATAGTCCCTCTATTCACTCGATGGACTTTAGAGGAACTATTAAGGAAAATACGTGACCCATCTGTTTATCGCCGATTTACATTTGTCACCTGAACACCCTCGACTCGTTCGGGGGTTTTTGGATTTATTGGCACACTATAAAAATAAAGACACGCAGCTTTATATTCTAGGCGATTGGTTTAATGCTTGGATTGGAGATGACTACTCTGCCCCATGGCTAGATGAAATTGTCCGCGCTTTACAACAATTCACTCAAGCCGGTAATCATGTTTACTTTCAAGTCGGCAACCGTGACTTTGCACTGGGTCAACGCTTTTTAAAGCAGTTCAATGGTTGTATATTGCCTGAGGTAGATACCTTAAAGATTGGTAGCCTCCAGATACGTCTTGAACATGGCGACTTACTTTGTACCGATGATGTGTCCTACCAGAAATTCCGTAAAATTATTCGTAATCCGCTACTTTTAGGTTTTCTTAAAAGTATGCCATTAATTTTCCGTCAAAAACTGGCGAATGGTTTCCGTAAAAAAAGTGCCGAAACTAAGCAAATGAAGTCTTATCAGATTATGGATGTGAACCCAAAAGCCGTTGAACAATCACTTCAAACAGTGGATGTACTGATCCATGGACATACCCACCGCCCTAATATCCATAATGAAAATGGTAAATCACGTATTGTTTTAGGCGACTGGCGTGAACATGAAGCTCAAATTTTAGAAATTGATTCCGAACAAGTTCATCAAACATTAGAATTAAAGACTTGGACTTATTAATTTTAGCTACTCAAGCCATTTTGATCGAATAAAAGCGAATTCATTTACAGTGCATTAAGAAGTTCACAATTGTTGTTTATTTATCCTGAATATAATCAACATACCGAATCATTTCTTGATTTGTAAAACAATTCAAACATAATCAGCCTCTATCATTTCATTCAATTTTAGAGATCTGCATGTCTGATTTTAGCAATATCACCGTAACCCATCATGATGACGGTAAAGTTTCACTTTTAATTGATGGAAAGCCTGTTTCGGAGCGCTACGCCGTACAGTTCGAAAGTAATATTGTGGATGAATTAAAAGCACTGCAAGATGGTAAAGCGCTGAAATTATTTGACCAGTTTATCTTTTCTCATACTGATCTGAATTTTGAACATGCTTATAGCTACGTGACTTGCATGGTCAAAGCTGATTCAAATTATAAAGTGGTTTGTAACTTTGTTTACAAAATTACTGCTGTAGATCAAGCGCCTATGGAACACGTGATTACCAAACAAGGTCAGCCGATGACTAGCGACGATATCCGTGAATTCATTAACAAGCATGTGGCCATGTCGTTAAATGACTATACCGATTTAAAATACGCATACTAATACAAAAGCCCCGACTCGCTAAAAAGTCAGGGGCTGTTTTCAGCCCGCGCAGTTGTTCCGCATTATTTAAATTAATACCCATCCGAGACCTTAGGTACATCTACCCCATTTTTATATTTGGTCAAAAGTTCACGAAGTGAATTCATCAACACACTGGTATCAACCCCTATTGCTACGAACTCTGTACCAAGTTCCAAATATTGCTGCGTGGCTTCATGCTGTGTTGATAAGATCCCCGCGGCCTTATCTGCTGCACGAATACGCTGAACCGCATCAACTACTGCTTTTTGCACTTCCGGATGGTTTGGATTGCCTTGATAGCCCATGGTTGCAGACAAATCAACAGCACCAATAAATACCCCATCAATACCATCCACCTTTAAAATATCGTCTAGGTTTTCAAGACCTTTGACTGATTCAATCTGAATCAACAGGCAAATATTTTCATGGGCTGTCTCGTAGTAATTCGGAATACTGTTCCAACGCGTCGCACGTGCCAAAGCTGCACCTACACCACGAATGCCCTCAGGCGGATAACGGACTGCTTTCACCATCAGTTCTGCTTGTTCAACCGTTTCCACCATCGGAATCAGTAAGGTTTGTGCGCCAATATCCAACAACTGTTTAATCAGTTGTACGCTGCCAATGGGTGGACGTACCACTGCCTGAGATGGGTATGCTGCGATACTTTGTAATTGAGAAAGTGTAGTTCTTAAATCACTTGGCGCATGTTCCCCATCAATCAGCAACCAGTCGTATCCGACATTGGCTGCAATTTCTGTAGCGTAAGCATCTGCCAAACCAACCCATAACCCAATTTGCTGTTGGGTTTTTAGTTTTCTTTTAAAGTGATTGCTAAATTCCATACGCCTGCTCTCGGAATGGTCATACATTTTACTTAATATTGATTAAACGCCATTTTTCTAAAAGTACCAATATCGAAAACATATTTCTTGATCTGCTAAAACTTTTAATTTATTGAAAAATACTCATCCTTTATTTTATAAAATCATGGATCACACTTGAAACTTAAGCTAAACAAGATACCCATACTGCTTTATATAAAGTGTAATAAATTGAGTAAAGCATGCTATTTACTATAATTACTTTTTTATCATGCCAAAGTCTAAAGCCAGACCCATGTGTTATAAACCATTTGGATAACGCTTCAGGTAAAATGACAGACATAATTTATAAGTGGAGTAATCATTCATGGATCTTTTAAACGTCTCGAAAACCCGTTATACCACCAAAGCCTATGATCCTATTCGAAAAATCCCGAAAGAACAGATTGCACGTTTATTAGAAATATTACGTTTGACTCCATCTTCTATCAATATCCAACCTTGGCATTTTTTTATTGCTGACAATCAAGCGGCTAAAGAACGGATTGCCAAAGCATTGGTTGGGAAATATGCCTATAACGCACCCAAAGTTCTAGATTCTTCACATACTATTCTGTTCTGTACTAAAGCAGATATTAGTGAACAGCATTTAGATAACTTGCTCGCTCAAGATGACATCAGTGGTCGTTTTAAAGATGAAAAAGCTAAACAAGGCCAAAAAGATAGCCGTAGCGGTTATGTCAATTATTATCGCAATGAAAAAGGTGATATTCAGCGTTGGGCGGAAAATCAAACCTTTATTGCTTTAGGTCAAATTTTGTTAGCTGCCGGAATTGAAGGAATTGATGCAACGCCCATTGGTGGATTTGATGAACAAATCATCAATGATGAATTACAGTTAACAGAAAAAGGCTTGGTCCCTTCGGTATTACTGACACTTGGTTATCGTAGTGAAAATGATTTCAATGCCCAACTACCAAAATCACGTCTAGACAAAGAACAGATTTTCACTCAGCTTTAATTAACGTTTCATTACAATAAAAGGGGGTTATAGCCCCCTTTCATGTCATTTCAGGTCTTATTCTTGCAACAATATTGAGGTATATTTGCGCTAAAAATAAAAGGTGGTTTATCTCATGATCCCTGCTACAACTAAAATGCCCATGAAATTTGAATGCACACACTGCAATAAAATTTATATGCATCAATATTTCAAAAATTCGCTTTCTTTTTACCCGACATGTCCGCACTGCAATCAGGCTGGCTTACTGCTAGGGACTGCCGACACCATTGACATCGTTAAGCACCCGAAGACTTTTGCAAAAACCCTATTTAAACAGTTATCGCATAAGCTAGGCTAATCACACTAGCCAAACCTAAAACCAAACCCACCGCGGTAGCAAGCTTTAATTTTTCTTTAAAGATAATTAAGCCACTTAATGCCCCAAATACAACCACAAGAATATTCATACCTGCAAATACAATTGCAGGTGTGTCTTTCAATAAAACGTGCGCTTTAACATACAGTGCAATATTAGCAAAATTTATAACTCCCAGACCTAGACCCGCAAGCATGTTCTTTTTGCTACCCACGGTTTTCGTTGTAATTGCAATATAAGCCAATGACAATATAAAGGCACAGATAAACATTAAATTTAGGGCGACAGCAAACTGTACGCCTAATCCTGTGGTGTACTTGAGTAACACATCAATTAAGGCATAGCCAAACCAGACCAAGGCAAGATACCCCATCGCCTGCTTTGAAGAAGTTTGCCCTGTTTCGGCTTTTTGATGTGAAAATAAAATACTGATTACCGCCGCAATCCCCAAAGCAATACCTATGATTTTTACGGTATTAAACTGTTCCTGAAAAATGAAAAATGCTGCCAGTAGTGATAAAACCACAGATAAACGCTGGGCAATTTCAGTTTTAATAATGCCGGCATATTGCAATGATTTTGCTAAGCATAAAAAAATACTCGGCAGCAAAACACCCAATGCAACAATTAACCACCACGGCGTATTTGCCATGGAAATATGCTGCAGATCTGGCTTAAACCATATAAAGCATAATAGACTGGCAGAAGCGTAGTTCCAGACAATCATTTGTAATGCATCAAAACCTTTGGTTTTGGCGAGCTTTAACAGAATTGAGATGATGACACTACAGCATGCCGCTGCAAATATAAGTTCCATCTTTTGCCTTATTTTCGTTATTTATAATGATTTAGGGTTAAATACAGAAAAGCCCACAACAAATGTGGGCTTTTGATTATAGATAATCTTTAAGGATTATTTATAACGATTCACCATTTTCTCTAAAGAAATTGGACGAATCTTGTCTGCATGACCCGCAGTACCAAATGATGTGTAACGATCTACACAGATTTGCTTCATTGCATCTACAGTCGCAGAGAAGAATTTACGTGGATCGAATTCGCTTGGTTTTTCAGCCATCATACGCCGCATCGCACCAGTAGAAGCCAAACGTAAATCAGTGTCGATATTAATTTTACGAACACCGTGTTTGATTGCTTCAACCAATTGCTCAACAGGGACACCATAAGTTTCTTTTATGTCACCGCCGAATTCATTGATTACAGCCAACCATTCTTGTGGCACAGAACTTGAACCGTGCATAACAAGATGGGTATTTGGCAATGCCGCATGAATTTCTTTAATGCGGTCAATGGCTAAAATATCACCTGTAGGTGGACGGGTGAATTTGTACGCACCGTGTGAAGTACCCACTGCAATTGCTAAAGCATCTACATTGGTATCTGCAACGAATTGAGTCGCTTCTTCAACAGAAGTTAAAAGCTGGGAATGGTCAAGAATACCTTCAGCGCCCACGCCATCTTCTTCACCGGCCATACCTGTTTCAAGGCTACCCAGGCAACCAATTTCACCTTCAACTGATACACCACAAGCATGCGCCATTTGAACTGTACGACGAGTCACATCAACGTTGTATTCGTAAGATGTTGGTGTTTTACCGTCCGCACCTAGTGAACCATCCATCATTACCGATGAAAAGCCCAACTGGATTGAGCGTTGGCATACATCAGGGTCAGTACCATGATCTTGATGCATAACCACTGGAATATGTGGCCACTCTTCAATTGCTGCCAAAATTAAATGACGTAAGAACGGAGCGCCTGCATATTTACGAGCACCCGCAGATGCTTGAACAATAACAGGTGAATTCGTTTCGTCTGCGGCTAACATAATTGCGCGCATTTGTTCTAAGTTGTTTACGTTAAACGCTGGTACGCCGTAGTTGTGTTCGCCGGCGTGATCCAAGAGCTGGCGCAATGAGATAAGTGCCATAATGTCCTCCCAGTTGATGCCCCATATTCTACATGCTGATTGCTTTCAATTCAGTAATAAAAAACACTATTTCAAAAAAAATCCCTGCTTATGCAGGGACTTTTATATAAAACATGAAAAACTTAAGGTGCAGTGGCTTCAGAAGCTGCGGCTTCGGCTGCAGGAGTTGCTTCATCTGCATTCGCATTGGCTATTTCCGCAGGTACATCTGTATTTTTTTCATCCAGAACCGGTTTGTCAATTGAATCAATTACCGCTTGTTGCTCTGGAGTGATTTTCTCTTCTACTGCTGTTGTTGCAGCTGTGTCATTTTTTGGAGCTTCATCTTTCTTGGAACAAGCAGTTAAAGCTAAAGGTGCAATAAGAAGTGCTGCAAGTGTTAATTTCAAGTTCATCAGAGTTTCCTAGGACAGGAGATTTAATGGACTTAATTTTATTACAGATATATTTCATTTTAATGACTAAAATATGTATCCCAAAATGACAAAAGGCTGACTGTAGTCAACCTTTTGTCATATTTACTTTATGGCTTAATCTGATCTAAAGATTAAGCACGTTCAAGTAATACAGCGACTGCAGGAAGGGTTTTACCTTCTACAAACTCAAGGAATGCACCGCCACCGGTAGAGATATAGCCAATTTTTTCAGCCACTTCATATTTGTCGATTGCAGCTAAAGTATCACCTCCACCCGCGATAGAGAAACCTGCTGATTCAGCAATTGCTAAAGACAATGCTTTAGTCCCTTCACCGAATTGATCGACTTCAAATACACCCACTGGACCATTCCAAAGAATCGTTTTTGAAGTTTTGATAATTTCAGCGAATGCTTTTGCGGTTTCTGGACCAACGTCTAAAATCATGTCGTTGTCGGTTACATCAGCAACATTTTTCACAACAGCTTTCGTTTTAGCCAATGAACCCAAGAAATCGTTAAAGTCGATTTCAGCTGCATCTGCAACCACAACGTCTGTGGGTAATGGAACAGAAACTTTTGCAGCAATGGCTTTGGCTGTGTCGATCAAATCATTTTCACATAATGATTTACCCACATTGTAGCCAGCAGCAGCCAGGAATGTATTGGCAATACCACCACCGACGATGATTTGATCGCAAATATCTGAAAGTGAAGTTAACACGTCAAGCTTAGTTGACACTTTAGAACCTGCAACAATGGCAACCATTGGTTTTTCAGGTGTTTTAAGTGCACGGCCCAGAGCATCCAGTTCAGCTGCAAGTAACGGACCTGCCGCTGCAATAGCGGCAAAACGAGCTACGCCTTCAGTTGAAGCTTCTGCACGGTGCGCAGTACCAAATGCATCCATTACAAATACGTCGCAAAGTGCTGCATATTTTTGTGCAAGTTCAGGATTGTTTTTCTTTTCACCCGGGTTGAAACGCACGTTTTCAAGCAATACCACTTGACCCGCTGCAACCTCAACACCATCTAAGTAGTCGCTAAACAATTTAACCTCTTGACCCAAAGCTTGAGTCAAATAAGCAGCAACAGGCGCTAAAGACTGTTCTGGTTTAGGTTCACCTTCAACGGGACGACCAAGGTGAGAACAAACCATTACCGCAGCGCCTTTTTCTACCGCTGCTTTAATTGTAGGAAGCGCAGCGCGTAAACGTGCATCACTTGTAATTTCACCATTTTTTACAGGTACGTTTAAATCTTCACGAATAAGAACACGTTTACCTGTTAAATCGAGGTCAGTCATACGCTGAAAATTCATGTATAGCTCTCTTTATAGATATAAAAACCGCCCGATTTTAAATGATTATGCAGAAAAAGGTTAGCTTCTTTTGCATAAAAGCTGTCGAAAGACAAAGTTTTGATTATGATAGTCAAAAGCCACATCATGATTCAGAGCTTATGTCTATTCACCCAGATCCAAATATCAATCGTTTAAACGTTTTAGGCGAATCCATGGCTAGCTGTTGTTATGCCCCTATTACTGGATATTTTCGTAACGGCTTTTGTCATACTGCTACAACAGATCTAGGTCAGCATACAATGTGTGTACAAATGACCGCTGAGTTTCTTAATTTTTCGCAAAAAGTAGGTAATGACTTGATCACACCCTTACCAGAAGTCGATTTCCCGGGTTTAGAGCCAGGTGATTTTTGGTGTATTTGTGTGACCCGTTGGGTTGAAGCATACCAGGCCGGTATTGCCCCCCCCATTAAAATTCAAGCTTGCCATCAAGCTGTGCTCTCTTACGTTCCGCTTGATGTGCTTATGGAATATGCAGTGTAATGAGTACTCCCCAAATTATTTTGGCTTCAAGCAGCCAAACCCGTAAAGACTTAATGAACCGCCTTCGCATCGCTTATCAAAGCATCGTGCCTGATATTGATGAATCTCCACGTGGTGAAAATCATGCGGATGATTTAGCCAAAAGACTGGCATTTGAAAAAGCCAAACTCATTTCAGAACAATATCCAGAAGCGATTGTGATTGGATCAGACCAAGTGGCTTGGCGTGAAGGTGCACCGGATATTTTCATTGGCAAACCGCTAACTGTTGAAAAAGCGGTGAGACAACTCCAAGCCAATTCCGACAAAATTGTGTATTTCAGTACTGCGTTAAGCGTACAACAGCTGTCTACAGGCTTTGAACACACCTTGGTTGAACATTACAAAGTCAAGTTTCGCAAACTCGATCTTGCTGAAATTGAACGCTATATTGAAGTAGAACAACCTTTAATGTGTGCCGGCAGTTTCAAATGCGAAAGTCTAGGTATTAGCCTGTTTGAGCAAATGACTGGCCAAGATCAAACCACTTTGATGGGCATGCCGATGATTCAGCTTTGCCATATCCTGCGTCAATTGAATATTTTAGTTCCTTAATTTTAGGCTGTATTTATGTCTCAAGCTTTAGATGTATTAGGCGGAATTACCGCTGAACAATTCCTTGCAGAATATTGGCAAAAAAAACCATTACTGGTACGTAATGCACTTCCTGAAATTGCGAATCTTTTAGAACCTCACGATGTTATGGAACTTGCACTGGATGAAAATGTCAGTGCTCGTTTAATCAAACAAAAAGATAAAGATCCAAACCAATGGTCTGTGAAATCATCACCTTTAACGAAAGCTGATTTTCAGAAGATGCCAAAACTTTGGACACTGCTTGTTCAAGCTGTGGATCATTACTCGTTTGACCTTGCTGAACTTTGGAAAAAATTCCCTTTTATTCCACAGTGGCGTCGTGATGACATCATGGTGTCCTATGCTCAAAAAGGCGGCTCAGTCGGTAAACATTTCGATTTTTATGATGTCTTGTTAGTTCAGGGTCATGGACACCGCCGCTGGCAGCTAGGTCAAATGTGCAATGCGGAAAGCGAATTTGTTGCAGGTCAGCCATTAAAATTACTGCCAGAGATGGAAGTTCATTTTGATGAAGTTTTAGCACCGGGCGACTTGCTTTATGTACCACCAGGTTTATCTCATTACGGCGTGGCGGAAGATGACTGTCTGACTTACTCATTTGGTTTCCGCATGCCAAATGTGGCAGAAATGATGGATCGTGTCAGTGATAAATTTGCTAGCGATCAATTACTTAAAAACCCACTGACCGACATTATTCGCGACAAAATTAGCCCGATTGGTCAAATCAGTCAGGCTGAACTTGAGTATTTAAAAACAGAACTTTTAGCGCAATTGCAAAACCCAACTGTGCTTGAAGATGCCCTCATGAGCCTGATGTCGGAGCCGAAATATCCTGAAAACATTCCAGAAGCAGAAGCCATTGGCACAGGCGATTTGGAAGAAGCTTTAGATCAAGGCTATTCCCTCATTCTCGAGCCTGCATCACGTCTACTTTATACCGAGGACGAAGATGAGTTGCTGTTCTGGGCCAATGGTGAAGGCATTTGTATTTCAGATGTATTTGCACCGATTTTAAAACAATTGGCTGATGGCAGTTCAGTATTACTGGATGAAAAACTTTATGATCCAGATATGCTGGAAGATATCGTCAACTTGTTAAATGAATCGATTCTGATGCTATTACCTGCTACAGAGCAAGAATAAACCAAACAAAAAGGGGAAATTAGATTTCCCCTTTTTTATACTTCCGAATAGACCTCTTTCATAAATCATTTTTTATTCAGCTCCAAGTTATAGAGTTCAGCTATTAAATTGAATCTCAACCCGAGTCTTTTCGCCCTATTGCGATAAGGTTCCGCAAGTATTCTGAAAGTTTTTAGACTTTTAAATACAAGCTCAATGCCTGTTCTTCTTTTATTGATTTCCCGATTATAGTTTTTCAATTCAGGATCCAATTTACAGCACCTTTTGGCTTTTAAGGGCAACATAAGATTGGTATACAATTTATAGATCCTCTGATCACTTTTATCTGCAAAAGGAATCCGATTTAAATTTCGTTTGAATAACTCAAAATCATACACTGCACAGCGACGGATAGATCAACTCAGAATATTCCGGGTTTTATAAAAATTATGGTCTGTACCTTAAAGGTATAGGTCTTTTTCTTGTTGTTCTAACTTTTCTTCTATTTTTTAGACCTTTGTATGTCAATTTCTATAGCATTTACGATAATCACCTTGCAGTCTATATCTTCATCTTCAGGTAAATGCTTCGGTAAACTAAACACCTTGGATTGAATCAGGCAACTTTCTACATGATCTCGTATTCTTGAGCCTGCGGGCGCTAAAATACCGCAACTGAATGTCCCTTAAGATTCAGTTTGTCTCATTGCCAAAGCTAAATAACAATTGATTCATTAAAATAAAAAACAGCTGATCAAGCTGTTTTTTTTACAGTCCTGATCATTTAGCTATATTGTTTTTTCAAATATTTAACAATATCGGCTGACTCAAACATTTTCACGCCTGTATTCGGGTCAACTAAATAAGGAACCTGGATATCACGTCCCATAATTCCAACAATCTTCTCACGTTTGCCGCCGGTCAAGGGTTGATATTTCCCGGGTTTTAAACGCAACACAGCCGGCCCCATATCTTGCCAGCGTTCTTTAGGCACATTATGGAATATGAATGGAAGTTCCAGTTCAGTTAAAACACCACGTACAATGCGTGTAAATGGACTCGCTTCAAAACCCCATAATTCTAAAAGTTGGGTAGGCGCTTCACGATCAGTAATTTTTTTATTTACCCACACTCCACGTGCACCATTAATAATTGTTCCCGCAAAGGCAGCTACAGGAATTTTGGGATATTTCGCAAATTTTTTCGGTGTTTTTCCAGTTCGACCATAATGCTTAAATAAATAATGGATGATATCTTGAGATTCATACATTTGCGTACCCGAGTTTTCATCAATAAAAAATGGAAATTGTTTTTTTCCACCTTTCTTTTTGACAATTTTTCGGTATTTCTGTCCACCTTTTGGACAAGGATAAACCTCATAATCCAGATTTAATAAGGTCATTACTTCACGTACACGACGGCAAAATGGCGAACCTTCAAACTCATAAAGTTTGAGTGGTTTTTCAGGCTGTTGAGGAAAGGCAGTGCCACTGACTCCGCGTCCACCTTCAGTCAAGGCTGAAGCTAAAGCCTGTACAACTTTTATTTGATGATTCACCATTTTATCCTTATGCAATTGTCGTTATAAATCGACTAATTCTTCTTGTGCAATTAAAATTCCATTGTTATCGGCATAGAGATAATCGCCAGAACTGATGCTTACCCCACCAAAATACAAAGTTAAATCTACCTCGCCAATGCCTTTGCGATTACTTTTTTGTGGAATTGCGGCCAATGCATGTACGCCCAGATCCAATTCAGCAATCGCATCTACATCACGTACACAGCCATAAATCACCACTCCATTCCAGTGATTTTTAACTGCTGACTCTGCAATCATATCGCCCATCAAGGCACAGCGCATCGAAGCACCACCATCAACCACCAGCACTTTACCCGTACCATCAGTTGCAAGCAGTTCTTTTACCCGGGAATTATCTTCAAAACATTTAACAGTCACGACCTGACCAGCAAAACTTTTACGGGCACCATAGCTTTTAAAAAATTTACCATCCATGGATGGAGTGACTACTTGAATCTCTTTATCTGGATGATCATCAAGTAAATCACAAGTTACGAATGCTACCTTAGACACTTTTTATTTCCCCTTCATTTAGAATTTTGTATGCGTAAATTATCATAAATTTCAAATTTTTCAGTTTGTGTTTGCGCAGCCTCGATCATAGTATGAGCCACTTGCCCGGCTGTCACTGGCTTATACTTGAATGAATCAGGAACTAAATGCGAGAATTTCTGATAAAGCTTTTGACCCCTATCTTCTAGGCTGCGTTGTTCTGGACGATCCCCTAACAATAATGAAGGCCGCAATATTGATACATGTTCAAGATTCAAACTTCGGATATGCTTTTCAAGTTCACCTTTGACTCTATTATAGAAAAAATTTGACTGGGCATTCGCTCCCATCGCACTGATTAGCAAGTAGTGCGTATGAGTCGATTCAAATAAATCGGCAAAATGTGCATTTATTTCGTAATCGATATTATAAAAATTTTCTTTTGACCCTGCTTTTTTAAGCGTAGTACCTAAACAGCTGAACGCATGGCTATAGCCATTAACCTCTTCATCATTCAGCAAAAGAAAATCGTCTAGAATGAACTGTTGTACTTTTTCCAAGCTTTTGAGTGCTGAATCTTCACGGCGGACTACCGCAGTAATTTTCTCGCAACTTTCTATACGATTAAGTTGTTTCAGTAGCTCTCGACCTACTAAACCTGTTGCTCCAATTACAATCGCACTTTTAATTGATTTAGTCATTTTTTAAGCAATCTCTATCGGTTATTACTAATCTAACGGTTTCTTTAGAATTTTTATGCATCTAAAATGTTGTCAAAGCAAGTCAAGACTTGACTTAACAACATAGTTTAATCACAATATGGCACTTGTTTACGGGCTGGTGATAATTCTTCTGATGAAGGTTTTCAGTTGCAATTTCAGCCCGCCCAGACCAATCTAATTCAAGGAGTGCACGAGTGGCAAACTCTGCTCAAGCTAAAAAACGTGCTCGTCAAAACGTTAAAGCACGCAAACACAACGCTAGCTTACGTTCTATGGTTCGTACTTATCTTAAACGTACAGTAGCTGCAATCGCTGCTGGTGATTATGCTGCTGCTTCAGAAGCATATAAAACTGCGGTTCCTGTAATTGACCGTATGGCTGATAAAGGCATCATCCATAAAAACAAAGCTGCTCGTCATAAGAGCCGTTTGAATGCACAAGTTAAAGCTTTAGCTAACTAAGTTGTTGCATTGAAAAAAGCCCGTTAAGGGCTTTTTTTACGTCTAAAATTCAATTATTTATGATAAAAATAGAGTCGCTGAACTTTAGATAATAAAGATAAGATTGTAATGAATTGAAAAGCCTAGTAATTACGATGCTGTTTAATTATTCCATATAATAAAAATAGGATGAATAAATAATTCTCACCATAACTGTAAATTTAAGTTTATTCGTATTAATGTGCTTGGATATATTCTGTTTACTCAAAGTAATACATGTTTATTTTCAGATCAACTCTTGTAGATGATTAGTTAATAATCAAATGAATTCTAAGAAAATTTTATAATATACAAGTTGTTTTAACAGCTTCACAATTATCTTAAAGCATTAAATTGGCTGGAGACAAGCAATGTTAAATTAATTGGAGAAAAGTAATGTTAAGAAAAATTATTCTTGCTACCAGTGTAGTAACTTCTTTAACTGTGGTGGGTTGTAGTACATCCATGCCCAATCCCTCTACCGATCGAAATTTAGCTCAGTTGCAAAATAAAAATTGGGTGTTAACAGAAATTAATCAAGTTGCTTATAAAGCTGATCCGAGCCAGTCTGCTGTTCCCACCCTGATATTCGATAATAGTGAAGTAAGCGGTAACGATGGATGTAATCAATTCATGGGAGGTTATGCGGTTATGGGAACTCAGATTAAATTTGCAAATCTAAAATCAATAGAAAATAATGCCTGTTCAAGTGCAACTAATTTATCCCAAAAATTCTCACAAGCCTTAAGCCAGGTTGTAAGTTACGATGCCTCGAAGAATGAATTGAAGTTACTCGATAGTAACAATAGCGTGATCATCCAGTTTAAAAACCTTAAATAAATTACAAAATAGAGATAAAGTAGCCCTCAATTGAGGGCTTATTTTATTTAATTAACACTTTACAGTATTACTATTTTGCTAAAATTTTCGACAGCAACGGTAAATTTTTACCATTCGATATTGCCAAAATTAGACTGTGACTTTGCGGAACAATACTCCATTTCTGGTTATTACCACCACCACAACCATACATAGTGATTTCACCGCGCCCATCAGCACTTGGTGTACGCCCCCCACTCAAGTCTAAACAGCTATTGCCTTGGCGCAGTTGTTGTGTATCACCATTTATAGCGACTTCCCACACTTGACTTTGCGAATCATTATTACATGATGTAAGTGTTCTAGAACTGGTTAAACATAAGTTTGGATATTGTTGACTGTGAATTTTACCGATTGCATCATGCACCCATAACGTCGATGCTTCACCTGTACAACCATTTTTCCCACTCATATAAACATTCAATATTCCAGTATCAAGTTTTTCTACCTTAAGACAGCTATTACCCATTTTTGGCATGACCAACATGCGCGCATTAACAAATGGCATATCACTGCTCAAGCCTAGACTATCAACAAATTTATGAAATGCTTCTAATGCTTCAGTCTTACCGTTACTGAGATCGTTATAATAAACATTTACCCAACGATTCAAACGGTAAATTTTAATTTGTTGCTGGGTATAACGCTCCATTTCAGTTTGAGCATCTGAAGATAACTCATCTTTAAAGCAATGATAAGAATCATAAAGCAGTCTAAATGTCGGTGATAAATTGACGATTTCCTTGCCCTTATTTTGCACGAATGCTTGATCCAGTTCTGGCATCTCAACACGTTTTAAAGCGGAATAACCATCTTCCTGTCCAATACTCACATACGGTGACATAGCGTCAGTAGCCACAGGAATATTGATACTGGAAAGTTTAAGCACTTGCTCATTGGCTTTTTGACAATACAAATCAACCGCTTGAGGTTGTTCAGTTTGTGCTAAATTAATGTGAAACTTATTAGCATTCCCATTCATACGCTGCGGTGCTAGTGCAATATTTTGCACACCATTGGCCGACTGCACCTTTAACCAGCAACCCGCAGCTGTACCGCTCGTATTGGCTTGCGGCAAATCAAACACATTCCCCCAGTTACCACGTGCCGCAGGATAAATTAAACCCGACTGGTTAACGGGATCATATCCACCCACAATGGTATATACAGGTACACTAAATAAACGCGGCTTTAGATAATTTCCATTCGCACTGTTATACCAAACATTATTCGATTTCGTCGGTACTTTAGGTTGCGATACCTCCATCATTCGAGTTGTTGGATTCCACTTTTTATAACCTGTGGCAGAGTCTTCAGCCCAAATATCGCGATCAAACGCAGGCTGAATTTTTTGTTGTGTACTGTATCCAGTATAGTGGGTATAACGTGAAATAGAGCTGGCTGTTGCACCACCCGACATGGCATCCCAACCATATGCATACTTACCAAGGAAGTTTGGCACACCATTTGTACCATTGCCCAAATTGGTCGTGCCCCAATTTAAATTCCCGCGCATTTTATTTCTAAAGGCAATATAGCCCCAACCACTATCAGCATGATGTGCAGCCCAGAACATATTTGTTCCCTCAGAACCTGGGTAATGCCCTAAACCATAATGATGGCCAATCTCATGACTAAATTCATTTCCAACTGAATCATATAAAGTCAGAATACCATTACCACCGCTTAACCCATGACTTTGTACTCCATTGCTATAATTGCCGCTGGCATGATGGATAACAACACTTTGGGTTACTTGGGGTTGTTCCTGACTTTGCATAGATGAACTGGTTACACCCCAGTTTGCAAGGTTAATGCCCACACTAAAAGTAGATTTAGCGGTATTTTCACGCATATCCCCACTATACACATCACCCGTGGTTGCACTCGCTGAGTTATAAATAGCTCCACTTGCTACCATCACTTTGTCAAGTTTCATATCTTCATATTTACTGACAATCATGCGTGCTGCTGGAATGGTCTGGAAATAATCCGTTCCTGCTTTCTCAGGTTCTAGCAACATGTAATGACCCGTTGACTTTGGTGGCTCAGTTAACAAACCTAAGCGGATACTTTGAACTACCAACTCTCCCGGTGCTGCAAAATCAATGTCTTCTGAACGTAAATCACCATTTTTATTGTTTACAGGATCAACAATACGAATAGATAAACCCGGACGAACCTCATTCCAGGTTAATGCTGTTGACCATGCACGTTTTGAAAATTGCACTCGTGGTCGATCATCTATATTGGATTGATCTGACGACGCAAGCCGTGAAGGATCATTCAAGTTGACTGTTCTAAGTAATCGATTATCCTGATAGATTTCAGCAGTCAACTGAGCTACCTTAATCATATCCTCGGTTGGAGTCACCAGTAAAAGAGCTTCCTTTTCACTGGTTAAGCGAGGTTTCTTTTTCGCTTCATTACCTTTTGGATCGACAACATGACTCTGTGCAAACTGAATCATTGCATTGAAATTACCTGACAAATCATTACGGATTAAACGTAGCTGACCATTTGATTCACAATCATTAAAACCAAGAACACTTGCATCAACAACATCACTAGAGGGTTCAACATAATTATTATTAACAGGAAGTCGAAGGTTATAATTTTCACATGAATTATCAACCTCCTGAACTATATCTGTACTATCCCCATTACTACCGCCCCCACCACATGCCATAAGCATTACAGATAAGGTACATACAGTTAAATATTTAAATCGTAATTGCATCACATTTTCACCCCAATCGCACAATAGTTTCTCCAAAAAGAAAAACTATGTGACTATATTAAAATTATTTAAATCAATAACTTAAGGGAATGAATAATATATTAAAATAATTAATCCCACTATAAAAAAATATGTGAAGGATTATACTAAATATTTGTATTTTCAAGGTTTATGCTTAGTTTTTTCAGCAAAATGTGAGTGCATTAGAACATTTACCTATAAGATATTTAAAGTTATGAATAATTCTTTTTTAAAAAATTAGTGGATATAACACCAACTTCAATTCAATGATTATTCGTCCAGCTCAAATCGTTAAAATTGTACAAGATAAAAGCGATTTATCATTTTTGAATAGAAAACCATATTGCTAGACTTTCAATGTGATTGAGGGATTTAAATTTTTATTTTTAGAATGAAAACTTTTATTTTTCTAATTTTTGAAATTCTCGAATTGAAAGTTCACTGACTTTCCCGCGCCAAATCCATTTAAGTTTTGATTCTAAAAACTCATCACCTTCAAACCAGACAAACAACCCTTCCATCATTTTCGGCCAGTCTTCCTGACTCACGGTATTACGCCCAGAAATCACTGCAATAATGGCTGCTAAAATCGTATCGTGACTGACTGCCAAACTTAAACCAAAATGATCTTGAGGATGGGTGTTATAAATCAGTTCCAGTACGTCCACCACACCGGTAATCGGATGTTTCATTCCCGGTAAAGCATTATTGACAAAACTATTGATAAAACCCAAAGCACCTTGTTTTCTGAAATATGGGCCTGCCTGCTTAATATCCAGTACAAAACTTCCCGGCTCAACCAACAAGCCTTGCTCAACAATTTCGATATAATGGGTGTTTTGTGCAAGCGTACTTGAATCAGCCCCTTGAATCATTAAAGCTGCTGTATCGACACAGCGTTGAATGGGACTTGAAATACAGTGCTGAATACTTCGGTCTGTATTTTCAATTAAATATGTGCCCCATGCCTGTGCCAAATCACGACCTTGCGAGGTCAACTGTAAATCGTAGCCAGCCAAACCCTGCCCAGCCACGACTTCACGAATAGAATGACGAGTAAATAAAGTCACAGGTGTCTTTGCATCAGGCAGTAAATCAATTGCCTTGAGCATACTAGTAGGGAGTAGGTCTAACGCCATGATGCAGCCAAAAATTAAACATGGTTCGGCACACTATAGCATGTTAAAACATCAGCTCAATGGATGTTCGCCATAAGTCCTAGAGCTTGGAATGCTATTTTTTTCATTTCGATATTTTTAAATGCAATAAAGCCACCATTCAATAAACTACTTCGTTGATTATATAAAAAAGATCTTCCTTTTAAATCAACCAAACCACCACCAATACGCTCAATCAGACATTGACCTGCACTGGTGTCCCACTCGCTTGTCGGATGAAACCGCGGATAAATATCAACCTTTCCTTCAAGCATCATGCAAAACTTATAGGCACTACCTGCTTTAAACTCTACAACATCAACTTGCTGTTTTAAGATATTCAAATATTCAGCATATTCGGACCGACCTTGACTACTTTGACTTAAACCCACTTGAATGACTGCAAATGGTTCATCTTCTGCATATTCCAGCCATTTTCCGGTTTGAATCTCAAATTTCAACGGTAAACCTTGCTTCGGACAAATATAGAGCGTTTGCTCGGCTGGAATTGCCAATATCGCGAAGACCGTATATGCACCTTCAACCAAACTTAGGTTAATGGTAAACTCAGGTCGTTTATGCAGGAATTCTTTGGTTCCATCCAGTGGGTCCAGCAACCAGAAGTTTTGCCATCGCTTACGCTCGGTATTGTCGCCTTCTTCTGACAATAAAGGGGTCTCAGGAAATTTTTTCTTTAATGCTAGGGTGATAAATTCATTGACCCGATAATCGGCTTGCGTTACAGGCGAATTGTCACTTTTTTTCTCGACATCAAAATCCCCACCTGCACAATAGGCCTGATATTCCACTCGCAAAATTTCACATGCCTGTGTCACAATAGGTACAAGCTGTAAAATTAATGCATCTTGTGGTGCTGTTGTTATTTTGAACATAGATTACCTATATATGCCGAATTATTCAGAAAAACCGACCATCATTTTTGATATGGATGGCACACTTCTTGACCTTGCCTATGATGATTTCATCTGGAATCATCAACTTCCCATTCGCCATGCGGTCACACATGGCTGCACGCTCGAACAAAGCACTGAATCTTTATTTCATTTTTATCAAGAACACAATCATACCCTAAATTGGTATTCAACCCGGTTCTGGAGTGCAAAAGTGGGGGTCGATACCCTAACACTGCAACATGAATTTAAACATAAAGTTGCGCTGCGTTCAGGCTGTCTAGAATTACTCGATTATCTAAAAACCAATGGCTATCCTTGCTGGATTGCTACCAACGCAGATTGCGAAGGCTTAAAGTTTAAATTGGAACACACCCAACTGGCTGATTATTTTGATGTGATCATCAGCAGTGAAAGTATCGGTTACGCCAAAGAGTCAATTGAGTTCTGGCAAAAACTACAAGCACTTCACCCCTTCCAAATCAATCAAGCCTATTTTATTGATGACACAGAAAAAGTACTTAATAGTGCAAAAAAATTTGGTATTGGCAATTTAATTACCATTGCACAGCCCTCATCTAAAGGAAAGATACGGACTGAAAGTCCTTATCGTATTTTACAAGACTTAACCGACTTAATCGTTCTGTTAGAACAAGCTGAGGATCTGAAAAAATATGCCTAATCCTTCTCAACAAAACACTGTTGAAAGTATGCGTGTTGATAAATGGCTATGGGCGGCACGTTTTTTTAAAACCCGCTCGATATCAAAAGCCGCTATTGAGGGTGGTAAGGTTCATCACAATGGTGAGCGCGTTAAAGTGTCTAAAGAAGTTCGCGTTGGAATGGAACTGACTATTCAGCAAGGTTTTGATCGGAAAACTATTGTGATCAAAGCATTGTCAGCAAACCGTGGTGCAGCCCCGATTGCCCAGCAACTGTATGATGAAACAGAAGTTAGTGTTGCACGACGAGAGTTGCTTACAACACAAAGAAAGTTGCATAATCTAGCCCGACCTGAACATCGGCCAAGTAAAAAAGATCGCCGACAAATCAGTAAATTTAAACAAGATAATGGTCAACAGTTTGACCAAGACTGGTCATACAGCGATTAGGGGCTGTTAGCACTTCGTCTATGTCTGCGACGATGCATATTTTTTAGCTGATATGAGGCGTAGAGCAGGAAATTTAGTCATTCTAAATGACTGCTTCGCAACGATATAGCAGCAAAAACCATGCTTGTCCCGTAGGGCTGTGGCTAAAATTATCTCAGATGTCGTTATAAAACTTGAAAATAGTCTCGCTATTCTCTTTGTTTCATGCCTCATCTGCTCAATTTTAGCCTACAGCGCAAGCCATTTATGAAAGGTTAACAGACCTCATTTAAGCGTCATATTCTGTCGTACTTGACCGAATTGATATAGAACATAAAGAATGAATCTGTCACTATACTTGGGTGGAACACGTTTTAAAGTAACTCATCCACTTAAGTTAATATTTTTGTGACATCGTTTTGAGGTTGTGAGATGGATGATAATAAAAGTAAGGCGCTGAATGCTGCCCTAAGCCAAATTGAAAAACAATTTGGTAAAAATACAGTGATGCGCCTTGGCGATAATACTGTACTGGCAGTTGAAGCGGTATCTACAGGTTCTTTAACCCTGGACATCGCGCTCGGTATTGGTGGCTTGCCGAAAGGTCGTATCGTAGAAATCTACGGTCCTGAATCTTCGGGTAAAACCACAATGACCTTGCAAGCAATTGCACAATGTCAAAAAGCGGGTGGTACCTGTGCCTTCATCGATGCTGAGCATGCGCTTGACCCTCAGTATGCACGTAAGCTGGGTGTAGACCTTGACAACCTGCTGGTTTCTCAGCCGGACAATGGTGAACAGGCACTTGAGATTGCAGACATGCTGGTTCGCTCTGGTGCGGTTGACATGATTGTTGTCGATTCCGTGGCTGCCTTGACTCCACGTGCAGAAATTGAAGGCGAAATGGGCGACTCCCACATGGGCTTACAAGCACGTTTGATGAGTCAGGCATTACGTAAAATTACCGGTAATGCAAAACGCTCTAACTGTATGGTGATCTTCATTAACCAGATTCGTATGAAGATTGGTGTAATGTTCGGTAGCCCTGAAACTACTACGGGTGGTAACGCACTTAAATTCTACGCTTCTGTACGTCTGGATATCCGTCGTATTGGTCAAGTAAAAGAAGGTGACGAGATTGTCGGTTCTGAAACACGTGTTAAAGTCGTGAAGAATAAAATGGCACCTCCGTTCAAAGAAGCGTTATTCCAGATTTTGTACGGTAAAGGTGTCAATCAGCTGGGTGAACTGGTTGATCTTGCTGTTGCGCAAGAACTGGTACAAAAAGCGGGTGCGTGGTATTCATACCAAGGCAATAAAATTGGTCAGGGTAAAAACAATGTTATCCGTCATTTAGAGGAAAATCCTCAAATTGCACAGGAACTTGATCGCCTGATTCGCGAAAAGCTGTTAACACCGATCACCAAGCCAATTGAAGAAAAGGATGAAGAAGAACCAGACTTACTCGATGCTTAAATAGCATGATGTTAAAGTCGAATTTTTCGAGTTAAACTGTAAAACGCCCTACGGGGCGTTTTTTATTTGATGTGATAGATACACAATATGAGCAATTCCAAATTCCCCAAAATGCTGGACTATGAAGCTATCAAGCACCAATTTGATGATTCATCGTCAGAATCGACATCAGAAGCATTCTCCGCTCCCATAGAATCAGAGGCATTACATTTTGAAGATGACCCGCAGCCCAAGCCAAAAGGCCTGACAGGCTCTCGTTTACGCTCTTATGCCTTTGCAGTACTGACACGCAGAGAATACTCAAAAGCCGACCTGATTGAAAAGCTGGCACTGTATGCCATGGATCGTGAAGAAGTTTTAAAGCTGGTTGATGAGCTGGCAAAAGAAAATTATCAAAGTGACCAACGCGTGGCAGAAATCATGTTATCGAGTCAAAAACGTAAAGGCAAAGGTCCAAACCGCATTAAGCTGGCGTTAAAATCAAAAAAAATTGACACGAGTTTAATTCAGGAAGAATTAAAGGAAACCGATTGGACTGAACAGGCTTATCAATTGAAAATAAAAAAATATGGTGCAAAAGTAGAAAAAGAACCAAAACTTAAAGCAAAACAAATACGCTTTTTAATGTATCGAGGTTTTGAAATGGATACAATTATGAAAGCAATTAGCCGTAAAAGCGAAGATTAAAACTATCCATTCGCAGAATTCGAAATCTTGATCAATCCCGGTCGTGATCTGAATAACCTGTCAGAAAATAAATAGGGAGCTCATCGAGTTTTTCTAAATGCTCATTACCTCTGATTTCAGGACTGCTCCGCCCTTTTGAATAAAGATTGATGTGAACTAAATCCATTCAACATGGATTCATCAATCACTTCAATTTTCGTTAAATCTAATTACAATCGTCTCTGAGCCACAATCATTAAGCATTGATCATTTATAAAATATCCTATAACACCATAAACAAATGATTTAAAAATAGGATAAAAAAAATTATAGTGCCAAATAATCAAATGAAAATCTTAAGACTAGGGGATTAAAATGAAATGAACAATAGCGTAAGCAAAATAGAAATAAGTATGATCATCACATAGAAAATACTACATGTAATTTTAAAATAAGGAATGATAGATAAGGATAAGCAAAAATATGGTTGCATCATTTTTTTATTATCAATATGGTGGCAACCCCACTAGCAAAACTTCGGCACATCATAGTTCTGTTACCGTTGCTACCTTCCGGTCCTGGCGGGGTTCACAGAGTACAATTGCGAAGCCACCAGCGGGGCTACCATTGCAAGAACAGAGTATAGAGATTTTTATTTAACTTGCAAGCCTTGTAATGACTTTTCGTTCAACATTGATATTATTTGATTATTAAAAAAACAATCTTGATTAAAAACAGCATTTTTATATATTTTTAGCAAGGCTAACAATTACTTTAAACCTACGACAAGTTTGTAAATGCATATTGCATTTCACAGCATGGACGTTTTTAATGTGGTCAGATCTTTTAAATAGGTACATTCTAAATATTGCAAATTTTGAATATACCTAAGAATACGAAATGGATATTTTTATGATGCTCAAACAGCATGTTTTATGTGCCCTCGCCTTATTTGGTTCAGCTTCAATTTATGCAAACGTTCCAATTGAATCTCGCGGTTTAAGTCAAAACCCTGTTGAGCCGAGCGCTAACAGCGTCGCAATTAATTCTGGTGCTACGACTGCCAATGTGCCGACCAATCTGAACTGGCAAATCATGCAAAAAAATCAGCAACTAGAAAATGATATTCGTGCCTTACGCGGTAAAATTGAAGAACAGGACAATGAAATAGAAAAACTGAAACATGAACTCACCAATCGCTATACTGATCTGGATCAGCGACTTGAACTGTTACAGCAAAAAATAGATCCCGAGAGTACTGCTTCAGAGGAGGATAACCAACAGGGTACGTCTCCCAGCACCGAGAATACCCCAACAACAGCACCAGTAGTCGCAGCAAAGACAGCCTCTACTCAGCCAGCAGCGGTCACGACTCAAACGTCTGTAACAAAAACTCAAACCACATCTCCGGCTGATCTGGACAAAGCTGCTTATACCGTTGCTTTAGATGCCTATAAACAAGGTGGTGCGAAAAAAGCCATTGCACCGATGAAAAACTTTATTAAAAATAATCCCCACAGCATTTATATTAGTAATGCTTATTTCTGGTTGGCAGAATTCAATTTGGCCATTGAACCGACTAATTACGCTGAGGCAAAAAAGAATTACAACATTGTGATCAATCAATATCCAAATTCGGCCAAGGCTTCACTTGCCTTGTATCAACTGCATAATATTGCTAAAGATGTAGACCGTAATACAATATTGGCCAATCAACTTAAAACCAAGTTAATCAAAGATTATCCGAAGTCCGAAGAAGCGGGTTATTTCAAAAAATAAAAATACAAAAAAAGACACCTTTTAGGGTGTCTTTTTTTGTAGAAGCATATTCAATTAACGAACAATACCACGTTTGGATTGTTCTAAAGAATCAATCAGCAACTGAACTTCAGGAACTTCAGGAAGGATTTCCGCACGAATCTGTTGAATCGCCTGTTCGGTGGTTAAACCTTCCTTGTAAATCAATTTAAATCCTTGACGCAATCCTTGGATCACATTCTTAGACCAACCTTTACGACGCATCCCTTCTACATTCATTGCAAAGGCATGCGCTGGATTGCCTGAAACCATCACATAAGCAGGCACATCTTTCAAAATTAACGAAGCACCGCCAATCATACTAAAAGAATCGATTTTGCAGAATTGATGGATACCCGAGTTCCCCCCAACTACTACATAATCGCCGACATGCACATGTCCAGCAACACCCACATTATTGGCAAAAATATTATGATCACCCACCACACAGTCATGTGCAATATGGGTATTGACCATCAATAAATTATGACTGCCAATTTTAGTAATACCCTGATCTTGAGTCGTACCGCGATGCAAACTGCAATGTTCACGAATCAGGTTAAAATCACCAATTTCAAGCCAAGTTTCTTCGCCAGCATATTTTAAATCCTGACAAACTTCACCCACACTCGCAAACTGGAATATTTCGTTGTTTTTCCCAATGCGAGTGTAGCCACCTATAACTACATGTGAATGTAGCGTAGTGCCCTCACCAATGGTGACCTGTGGCCCAATAATACAATAAGGACCAATTTTTACATCTGAAGCAATAACTGCAGATGAGTCAATAATGGCGGTTGGGTGAATTAAATCGTTATTACTCATGCCTGCTCTATTTTCTGATGCGAAACCATAATTTCCGCGGTTGTTGCTACCACGCCATCGACTGTGGCTATACAATTATATTTGTAAATGCCACGTCTGTGCATAACCAATTCTGATTTTAATACCAGTTGATCACCAGCAACGACTTGCTTTTTAAAACGGACTTTTTCTGCGCCCGCAAAAAGAAACAATGAACCTGGGCCTGGTTTTTCATTATTCATAATAAAACCAAGTATACCAGAGACTTGAGCTAATGCTTCAACAATCAGTACACCTGGCATAATTGGGTAGCCCGGGAAGTGTCCTTGTAAAAACTCTTCGTTAATTGAAACATTTTTATAACCAACGATACCATTATCAGTCACATCTACAATTCGATCGACCAATAAAAATGGATAGCGGTGAGGTAAATATTCACGAATTTGTTGAATGTGCATTGGCAATTCAGGCTTCGTAAATGCAGGATTATTCGACTCAGTCATCATATTCTATTTACGCTTAAAAGTTGATTCAAGGGACTCGATTTGAGCCTGTATATGATCAAGCCGTTTCACTAATTGGGTCAATGGCACATCTGCTAATTGTTTAAAGCGTACAGCCGCACGTTTCCAGTGTAAACTTTCTAACATAGGTGTCCCTGAAGAATAACTTCCTGCCTCAGAAATACTTTTTGTGACCATTGACATGCCAGTAATTGTCACATTATCCGTAATATTAATATGACCAACTACTCCTACTGCACCCGCAAATACACAGTTTTTGCCAATTTTGGTACTACCTGCAATACCACATTTTGCTGCAAGCGCTGTATTGGCACCAATCTTGACATTATGGGCAATTTGCACAAGGTTATCAATAATCACACCATCTTCTAAAATTGTGTCATCCAATGCACCACGGTCAATACTGCAATTTGATCCAATACGTACATCATTCCCAATTTTAACTGAGCCTAACTGTGCAATACGATGCCATTTACCTTGATAAGGTGCAAAGCCAAAGCCTTCTCCACCAATCACACTGTTGGCATGAATACGTACTCGATTACCTACTTTGGTTTCACCGGTTAAAGTGACGTGTGAATCAATAAAACATTGTTTTCCGATTTCTACATCATCATCGATTTTAACGTGGGATTGAATGATGGTTTCATCCCCCACGACACAATGTTCACCGATCACCACATAATGTCCAATATAGGCACTATCAGATACGATGGCAGAAGGATGGATTTGAGCGGTGCTTTCTATCCCTTGTTGAGTATGTTTTTTCTCAAAAACATGGGTCAGGATGGCAAAAGCCAGATAAGGATTATCAACGATGATAAAATTATTATGCGTATCTAATTGTGATTTTAAAGCTGAGGTAACAATAAGTGCACCCGCTGCTGAAGCACGTGCATGATCTAAATATTTTTCAGCATTAACAAACGCAATATGTTTGGCTTGAGCGACATCTAAGCTTGCCAACCCTTCTAACAGTAAATCAGATTGACCGACATACTCGCCTTGTACCAGGCGAGCAAGATCTTCTAAGCGAAATTGTCTAGGATTCATTGATTACTTAATAATATTGACCTTTTGAATCATTTTATCAGTTAAATCATATTTAGGGTCATAGGCAAGTGCTGAATTTTTATTTAAAACAATATCCAGGTTATTTTCTTTACGCAATTGTTCAGCAGCTTGCTTCACACGCGCATCAAAAACAGTGCGAATTTGCTGAATCGAGCTTTGCACACTACCTTGAACGGATTGTTGTAATTGATTCAACTCTTGAAATTTGGCCTGATACTGTGCTGAAAGCTTTTGCTTTTCAGCATCTGTAAATTTGGTGTTGGACTGTGCCCGTTGCTGTAATGTTTCAAGCTCTTTAGACAACTGTTCAATTTTAGTAGTCTGCGGCTGAATTTTTTGCTGTACAGCTGTATTTTGCTGTTTTAAATAGCTACTATTTTCTACCAGACGCTCTAAATCAATCACCCCATAACCTGCAGCCTGCGTCAAAGACGCGATGCTTGCCAAGGCGATGCCTATCGCCATCGTCATTTTTTTCATTATTTTCTCTTTAAGCTTGTGGTTGTGCCAATCCACCCGAGAATGTATTAACACAACCTGAATTATTCTTACGTTATCTTAGAAAGTACGACCGATTTCAAACTGGATATTTTTAGTATTGTCACCCGTCTTATCATTTAATGGATATGCATAACTGAGTGAAAGTGGCCCAATCATGGTAATCCAAGTAAAGCCAGCGCCTACGCTATAACGCATGTTATTTGCATCAAACCCAAAATTGTCTTCACAATATTGTTTAGCACTTACACCTGGATCAGTTACAGTACCATTTAAATACAAGTTTCCGCTAGGAACCTTACATTGGGTATCAAATACCTGTGCCCCTTCAGCAAAAATGACTGGTCGAACCTGACGCGTCCAATCCCCTTTGAACGGTAATGGTAATGCCAGTTCTGCTCCAAACTGTACCAGCGCATTACCCCCTACTTCTTCTGGATCATAGTCTTTAGTTCGCGACTCATTATAGGTTACGCCCGGGTATTTCGGACCCAAGGTACTGTTGTCATAACCACGTACCGAACCAAAACCACCTGCATAGAAGTTTTTATAGAATGGTAGATCATTACCGTATCCTAATTTACCATAGCCACGAAGTACAAAGTCATATGGCAACGGCAAGAATGCTTGCGCATCATAGGTCAGTTTTTGATATTCAACATCACTGCCTGGTAATGCAATTTCACCATTCACACGATGTGACATCCCTGACGTCGGGAAAACAGGACGGTTTAAAGTATTATAAGACCAACCTAAATTTAAATTATAGGTTAAAAAATCACCATTAAATTCATTATCAAATGGAACTTCTGCTCCCACTGGGCAAGTAGGTATACCTGTTGTTGGATCTGGAACTAGAGTAACACCACACCTTGTACCTGAACCCGTAGCTTTACCACCATTCGCTAATAAATAATCTCGAACATAAGTTGAAACATATGGACCTGTGGTGACGTCAGTTTGGTCAATATTTAGACCTGCACTGATGCTTTGGTTCTCATCAATTGGATATCCAAAACTGATACCACCACCAAAACTGTCCGTCACATAGTTGTTGACGTTATAGTCGTCATTCAACTTGGTTTTACGGTAGTACATGTTATAACCGCGACGCACACCATCAATGGTGAAGTACGGATCAGTCACACTTAAATTATAATAATCTTGTGTTTCTGAACGGGATAAATCAATCGAAACACTATTACCAGTACCCAAGAAATTCGTTTGACTTAGACCTGCTTGGAAGGTCACACCCCCACTTTGCGAGAAACCGACTGCCAAAGTACTTGTTCCAGAATGTTGCTCTTCCACATTAATATTTAAATCAACTTGATCTGGCACATTAGGAATACGGGCAGGTTTAATATCTACCGTTTTGAAGAAACCAGTACGTTCCAAACGGACTTTAGACAAGTCAATTTTTTCATTGCTTGCTAATGCGCCTTCCATTTGACGCATTTCACGACGCAATACTTCATCCGCAGTTTTAGTATTACCGGTGAAGTTGATACGACGTACCGTTACCTGTTGACCTGGATTAATATAGTAATTCAAGTTAACCAGTTTGGTTTCTTCATTAATTTCAGGAACCATGTTCACTTCGGCATAGTAATAACCTGCATTACCATACTTACGAAGTAGAAGCTGTTTAACCGCATTTACTTTTTCTTGAGAGTAAGTTTCGCCATCTTTGTAAATTTGTAGAGCTTTCAATTCTTCTGGTTTATAAAGTGCATCACCCAAGAACTTGGTTTCACCAAATTTAAATTGCTCACCTTCCTCCACAGTGACTTCAACAAAGATATTCTTTTTATCTTCACTCAAGTTCAAACTTGAATTGGTAATATTAAAATTGATATAACCTTTGTTTAAATACAATGCACGTAAAGCTTCCAGACTTGCTCCCATTTTCTCACGTGCATAGCGATCGTTACGCGTAACAATCGAACTCCAACTACTTTCTTTGACTGCAAAAGCTTGCTTGATTTCACTTTCTTTAAACACAGTATTGCCAATAATATTGATATCAACAACTTTAGCTGCTTTACCTTCGACAAAATCAATCGTTAAATCAACACGGTTATTCGGTCTAGCCACCGTTTTAACACTTACATCTGCGTCATAACGACCTTGCTGCATATATTGTTGTTCAAGCTCGGTTTCAATGGTTTGCAGTGCCGATTTTTTTAAAACCTCACCTTCTGCAATACCCATTTTTTTTAGCCCTTCTTCAAGTGCTTCTTTAGGAATAAGCTTATTTCCTTTAAACTCAACCTTAGAAATCAATGGACGTTCAACCACTGTAAAAATCAGCGTATCAGCTTCTTTTGAGGCTTTGATATCATCAAACAAGCCAGTGGCATACAAAGCACGAATTGAATTTGCAATAGTCGTATTATCAACACGATCGCCAGCATTGACAGGTAACATCCCATAGACATTTGTTGGCGTTAAACGAACAAGCCCGTCAATTTTGATATCGCGGACAATGAATTCATCTGCTGCATATACTTGTTGTACTGCTGCCATTGCACTAATGAGCGCCAAAGGCATAAATAAATGTGTGTGCTGCATGCCAGTCTTTTCCGATGTTAATTTATTTCGAATCTACGTTGTTATAAACGCATGAAGTCATTGAATAATGCAAGGAGCATCATGCTACCGAGCAGTACCATACCAATTTTTAAACCAACCAATTGTATTTGTTCAGAAACAGGTTTACCACGAATCAGCTCAATAAAATAGTAAACTAAATGTCCACCATCCAGCATAGGAATCGGTAATAAATTTAAAATACCTAAGCTTACACTCATTAAAGCCATAAAAGAGATAAAGGTCTGCCAACCCATTTCCGCACTTTGTCCTGCCACTTTAGCAATGGTAATTGGACCAGATAAATTATCCAGACCAATTAAACCACGAAACATTTTGATGATTGAGTTCAAAATCATACCTGAAATTTGACCCGTTTTATCAACTGCCATCATAAATGCTTCAGTCGGACTATATTGAATCATTTGTTTATAGTCTGCAGGAATATTTATTTTCCCGGGGATATTCTGTACGCCAAGCACACCTGAAACATTACCCATGTTGTCACGTTTGCCTTGTGGCATCACTTCTAAATGTATCAATTGATTTTGACGTAAAATATCTATTTTTAACAATTTTTCTGGTGAAGCCTGAACAACTTGAACCACATCGAACCAGTCATTCATTTTTACACCATCAATTGCAATAATTTTATCGCCTTCTTTCATCCCTTGGCGGATCGCTGCACCATCTTCACTCAGCTTACTCACAACAGGTGCGATATAGGGACGATAGGGTAAAAAACCCAAACTATCTAAAACAGATTGATTCTGATTTTTTAAGAAATCTTGAATGGGTAACTGGAAGGTTTTAACTTGCCCGTCACGATCAGCCTGAATCTGGATTGAACCTGTTTCACCGACCCGATCGACCAAGGCAAAATTTAGCTTTTCCCAAGTAGTAATTTGCGTACCGTCTACTGTAGTAATTTTGTCACCAACTTGCATTTGAACAGTTGCAGCCGGTGTATTCGGCAACACTTTACCTACGCGAGTATTGAGCTGTTCTTGTGACGGGATAAATAAAATCCAGAATAAAACCACGGCAAAGGCTAAATTAATCAGTGGACCTGCAGCAACAATCGCAATCCGCTTCCAGGGATGCTGACGGTTAAATGCTCGGGGTAAATCCTGTTCAGCAACATTGCCTTCACGCTCATCCAACATTTTTACATAGCCACCTAATGGCAATGCAGAAAGCTGATATTGAATACCAGACTTCTTAGACGTCCATTTCAGCAATGTTGGTCCAAAACCAATCGAATAAACTAAAACTTTTACACCGAGTTTACGTGCGACAATATAATGCCCAAACTCATGAATCGCAATAAGCGGTCCAAGTAAAAGAATGGCTGCCACGACAATAAACAAGGCACTCATGATTTAGTTTCCTTTATTGATGACAATTTGCTGTGCTACAGAACGAGCAACTTGGTCAGCTTGTAAAATAAGGTCAATAGATTCTGCAATCCCGCTTTCAACTTGATTCAAAGTCTGCTCAACCACTTGAGGAATTTCAGTAAAGCCAATTTTATTTTTCAAAAAGGCAGCTACGGCAATCTCATTGGCAGCATTTAAAATTGCGGGTGCCAAACCGCCACTTTGCATTGCTTGTCGCGCTAGTTTCAATGCTGGAAACCGACTGGTATCAGGTTCTTGAAAATCCAACTGTTGATTCATAAACAGATCAAGTGCAGGTACATGGGTTTGAATACGATCTGGCCATGCCAGCGCATGTGCAATTGGCGTACACATATCCGGATTGCCCATTTGTGCCAAAGTCGAACCATCCACATACTGAACCATAGAATGGATAATACTCTGCGGATGAACCACCACTGTTACAAACTGTTCTGAAATTGCAAACAGATGGCAAGCTTCAATGAGTTCCAGGCCTTTATTCATTAAGGTTGCAGAATCTACAGAGATTTTTTGCCCCATCGACCAATTTGGATGCTTACACGCTTGTGCAGGGGTCACCCTTTGTAATTGTTCAAAACTATGGTTTAAAAATGGACCACCAGAGGCAGTGAGCAAAATACGTGACACACCTTGTTTGGGTTGTCCATTTCGTTCTGTTTGGAAATAATTCTGAGGCAGGCATTGGAAAATGGCATTATGTTCAGAATCGACAGGAAGCAATTCTGCGTGATAATCATGTGCAGCTTGCATCATGAGTTCACCCGACATCACTAGCGCTTCTTTATTGGCCAATAAAACACGCTTACCGGCTTTCACTGCAGCCAGTGTAGGCAACAAACCTGCAGCACCAACAATCGCTGCCATCACTACATCGACATCTGTATGTTCAGCAACGGCAATTAACCCAGCTTCACCGGACAGAATTTCAATATTCTTCAGATTTTGATTTCGAAAATACTGTTTGAGTTCATCTACTTTATTGGATGGAACAACCACGATCTTTGGTCGATATTGTTTGCATATTTCCACAAGTTCCAAAATTCGACTATGCGCCGTAACTGCAAATACAGAATACTTTTCAGAATGCTGTTGCAGAATCTTTAAGGTACTTTGACCAATGGAACCCGTTACACCTAATATACAAACAGATTGTGACATCTATAAATCTACACCAATAAGTTTTAAAACATACATGCCTGCAGCAAAAATTGGAGCAGCAGCAAGCAATGAATCAATACGATCAAGCACCCCACCATGACCTGGCAAAATACGACCCGAGTCTTTAATTCCTGCACGACGTTTGATCATAGACTCGAACAAATCGCCCAATACAGAACTAAATACAGTTATTATAGATAAAATTAAAAATAAAATATGCTGAGCTAAGGTTAAATCCAAATAAACGACTTCGACCATCACCACAATAATCATTGCAGTGAAAATACCGCCATATAACCCTTCAACTGATTTATTTGGACTCACATCAGGTGCCAGTTTTTTCTTACCCAACTTACGTCCGACAAAATAAGCTCCACTATCTGCGCCCCATACCAGTAAAAACAGGTACATGAGCCACCATGGCGAGCTATGCCAAACCGAAAAAATTGCGGTAACCGCAGCAGAAATTAAAATAAAACCGATTACATTTAAGCTTGGGTTATACCACCCATCATAACTCGGATACGATTTAACCCAAAAGATGCTTAAAATCCATGAAAAAATGGACGCTGCCCAAAGTAATAGAGCGATATCATTAAAATATAATGCCAAAGTTGCTAATGCTGCTGTCGCTAATCCATAACCCCAAGCAATCGGTTTCACCAGGTTTTTATTTTTTCTTGGCATAAGCTTAAACCACTCATACCCTGCGACCCCTGCTGCAACAATCATCAGCACAAACATTGGATACTGAGACTGTGTAACAAACATACAACTAAGTACGACTGCTACCAATACCAATGCGGTTATAATCCGCTCTAACATTTATTAATTCTCAATTTTCTCTTGTTGGATTTGCTCTGAAGTTTTACCAAAACGACGTTCACGACCAGCAAAAACTGCCAATGCATCATCGAATTCTTCAACAGTAAATTCAGGCCATAAGGTTTGGGTAAAATACAGTTCAGCATAAGCAGCTTGCCAAAGTAAAAAGTTTGACAAACGGTAATCACCACCCGTACGGATTAATAAATCCACTGCGGGCAAATCTGCCATACTGACATATTGTCCAAACAGCTCAACATTTATATTTTCAACTGCGATTTTTTTTGCAACAGCATCTGCTGCAATTTGTTTTGCAGTCTGGGCCATATCCCACATACCGCCATAACTAATCGCGATGGTCAAGGCCATGCTGTCGAACTTAGCAGTCCTTTGTTCAGCTTGCAACATTAACTCACGTAAATGCGCAGGCAAACGAGAACGATCACCAATAAAACGTAAAGCAATATTGAATTTTTCCATTCGAGGTAACTGCTCTTGGATTGTTTCTTCCAACAATGCCATGAGTAAATCAACCTCAAACTGGGGACGATTCCAATTTTCGCTAGAGAATGCAAAAACAGTTAACGCCTGTATTTTATTTTTTCTACAGTGCTCAACAATCGGATCCAGGACATTTTTTCCCTCACGGTGTCCAGCACCCTTTTGCATTTGCATTTTTTTTGCAAAACGATTGTTGCCATCCATAATGATGGCAACATGTTTTGGAAGAGGCAAACTGTCTTCTGATACGGTCATTAAATCTTAGACCTTCATTAATTCAGCTTCTTTCGCAGCGAGGCGTTTATCCACTTCAGCAACGAATTTATCGGTAATTTTCTGAATATCATCAGACGCACGACGATCATCATCTTCAGAAATTTCTTTCTCTTTCAATAATGCTTTAATGTCGCCCAATACATCACGACGAATGTTACGGATCGCAACTTTGGCATTTTCCGCTTCAGTGCGCGCAACCTTCTGCATGTCACGACGTGTTTCTTCAGTCAATGCAGCCATCGGTACACGAATGGCATCAGCGGTAATCGGATTTAAACCCAAACCTGCTTCACGAATGGCTTTATCAATTGCTGAAACCATTGTACGTTCAAATGGCTGTATAACAAGTGTACGAGAATCTTCAAGACCAACGTTTGCCACTTGGTTTAAAGGCACGTCAGAGCCATAGTAAGGAACCATCACACCATTCAAGATAGATGGATGTGCGCGGCCAGTACGAACTTTAGCAAAACCATGTTCTAAAGACTCTAAAGTCTTGTTCATACGGTCTTCACTGTCTTTTTTAAGATCGTTAATCATATGATCTTCCTTACTTAATTCTAAGAGATGTAAATATTGAATAGGATATAGTATAAAGAGCTTTCAGGCCCACGTCATTAATTGGTAACGTGAGTCCCTTCTTTTTCGCCCATAACCACTGAAAGCAATGAACCCGATTTATTCATGTCAAATACTTGAAGTGGCACATTGTGGTCACGGCATAAACAGATTGCCGTCAAATCCATAATGCCCAACTTTTCGTCTAAAACCTGATCAAAGGTAAGGGTTTCATATTTTACTGCATCGTCATATTTGCTTGGATCTTTATTATATACGCCATCTACTTTAGTGGCTTTCAAGATCAAGTGGGCTTCAATTTCAATACCACGCAAGCAAGCGGCTGTATCTGTAGTAAAGAACGGGTTACCTGTACCTGCAACAAATACGCATACTTCGCCTTGAGTTAAATGACGAATCGCATCACGGCTTGAATATGCTTCAACTACTGCACCAATAGGTAAAGCAGACATTAAACGGGTTTTGATGTTACGACGTACCAATGCATCACGTAATGCTAAACCGTTCATCACAGTCGCAAGCATCCCCATTTGGTCACCGGTTACACGGCCAACCAAGCCATCTTTTTGCAGTTGGCTACCGCGGTACAAGTTACCACCACCAACCACGATACCGACTTGCACACCCAAACCGACCAAATGAGCAATTGCTAAAGACATTTGATCAAGCACTTGTGCATCAATCCCCATGTCTTTGTTTCCAGCAAGTGCCTCACCAGAAAGTTTGAGTAAAATACGTGCGTAACGGGGCTTTTTTGAATCCAACATCAGGAAATCTCCGAATCTTCCAATATCTAAATTTTTTCGTATATTTCAACTACAGATTTAAGCTGATTTAATCTGAATTAACTTTGCGTATAAGTCATATTCATCTGCATCGGTAATTTCGACTTCAAGCAAATCACCAGCTTTAATTTGGCTTTTATCAATATCTTCAACAAAAACATTGCCGTCAATTTCAGGCGCATCTGCATAAGAACGTGCCACAGCAACCGGAAATTCATCTTCCAGATCATCAACCAGTACAGTCATGGTTTGACCAATGCGTTTTTGCAGTTTGGCTGCTGAAATTTCTTGCTGTACTTGCATGAAACGTTCGTAACGGTCTTGCTTGATTTCTTCAGGTAAATGATCCGGCAGATCATTTGCTGTCGCACCTTCTACAGGTGAATAGGTAAAGCAACCTACGCGATCAAGCTGGGCTTCTTTGAGCCATTCAAGCAGAATCTGAAAATCTTCTTCAGTTTCACCTGGGAAACCCACCACGAATGTTGAACGAATTACCAGTTCAGGACATTTTTCACGCCATAATTTTAGACGCTCTAATGTATTCTCACTATGCGCTGGTCGCTTCATCAATTTTAAGATACGCGGACTGGCATGCTGAAAAGGAATGTCTAGATATGGCAGGATTTTACCTTGTGCCATCAAGTCAATCACAGCATCTACATGTGGATATGGATAAACGTAATGTAGACGCACCCAAATACCGAGTTGACCTAAAGCTTCACACATATCGAAGAATTTGGTTTTGACCGGCTGACCGTTCCAGAAATCCAGTTTGTATTTGGTATCTAAACCATAAGCAGATGTGTCCTGAGAAATCACCAGAACTTCTTTCACACCGGCTTTTTTTAAGGCTTGTGCTTCAGTCAACACTGAACCAACAGGACGTGAAACCAGATCACCACGCATGCTTGGGATAATACAGAATGTACAACGATGGTTGCAGCCTTCCGATATTTTCAAATAGGCATAATGTTTAGGGGTCAAACGAATTCCTTGTTCAGGAACAAGGTCAATATATGGGTTATGCTTCGGTGGTTCAGGTACGTACTGATGTACGGCCTCCATCACTTCTTGATATGCCGCCGCACCAGTCACTTTGAGGACATTCGGGTGCATTTTACGAATTTTTTCTTCATCTTTACCCAAACAGCCAGTCACAATGACACGACCATTTGAGCTCATAGCTTCACCAATGGCATCTAACGATTCTTGTACTGCAGATTCAATAAAACCACAGGTATTAACAACAACCAAATCAGCACCATCATAATCTGATGCTACATCATAACCTTCAGTCTTTAACTGAGTTAAAATTCGTTCGGAATCTACCAATGCCTTAGGACAACCTAAAGAAACAAAACCGACTTTGGGGGATCTCATGAATCTGCACTCCACTATAATGCGCGTATTGTATGTCTTTTCCGATTATAAAAATAGGTAGAAAGCCGACTCTTTGCATAACGCACCAAAATACGTCCAAATTTTTACCAAATATTTTAAGCGCACCATTTTGGTTCACTAATATTTTTATTTCCTTTAATATGCTATTTAAATTCTGTAATCAAACAACAAAAAGCACACTTTTATAGCGTCAGAATTTTTATTTTCACCCATGCTCAAAGTTGGCGTGCATTTTGCTTTATTTCGACAACATTTAACGCGTTGAATGTCCCATAACAGGGAGGAATAACAAGAGGTGCAGATGCCATTGCGCTATTTTAATACAGGATGCTTTCGCTAATGGATCAACCCGTCGGGATCGACTATCGCCTTTTAGTGGATAACTTAACCACTGCCATTTTACTGGTTGATAGGCAGCTGAATATTTTTTATTTAAATTCTTCTTGTGAATCTTTGTTTGACATTAGTTTGCTACGTGCTTCAGGTCAACCTGTCTTAAATTTACTGCATATGCCGAATGATGAATTCAATACTGAAGAAGCCTTGTTAAATACCTTTGTCACAGGACAGCACTATACTCGCCGGGAAGCCACTATTAGTGTGAACTTTAAAGATATTCATGTGGATTATACGGTTTCACAAATAAATGCCCAAAAACCGTATCACCCTCTTCTACTGATAGAATTGAATCCAATTGACCGGATGTTAAAAATCTCCAAAGAAGAAAACCTGATTCAACAACACCAAGTTGCCCGCCAACTGATTCGTGGTGTGGCACACGAAATTAAAAATCCCTTAGGCGGCATTCGTGGTGCAACCCAACTGCTGGCACGTAGTTTAAATGATCCTCAATATTCAGAATTTACCGACATTATTATTAGTGAAGTGGATCGCTTACGTAATCTGGCGGATACCATGCTCGGTTCACGTCAATTACCAAGTTATGAATTGGTCAATGTACATGAGCCACTTGAACGTGTCCGTTCGCTGATTACCAATCAAACCAAAAAGAAAATCAAAATCATCCGGGACTATGATTTGTCTTTACCCGATGTCATGGCAGACCGCGATCAAATGATTCAGGTCATGCTCAACATTAGCGTAAATGCAGTACAAGCCATGATGGAAAATAAAGAATTCTTTGTTGACCATCAACCTGAACTTATCTTGCGAACACGAATTCAACGCCTCGTTACTATTAATGGTGTTTTAAAGCGTTCTGCTGTTCGTATTGACATTGAAGACAATGGTCCGGGTGTGCCGGAAGAAATTTTAGAATCGGTGTTTTATCCATTGGTCACAGGACGTGCCAAAGGCACAGGCCTTGGTTTGAGCATTGCACAAAATATTATGCACCAACATAGCGGAATGATTGAATGCCAGTCAGTTCCAGGAAAAACAGTTTTTAGCTTATATTTACCTTGGGAGTTTAACCATGTCGCGAAATAAAATATGGGTAATTGATGATGATCGCGCCATGCGCTGGGTACTGGAAAAAACATTTAAAGAAGAAGGTTTTGACGTTACCAGTTTTGAAGAAGCCCAATCTGCGCTTGATCAACTGAGTATAGACACACCTGATGTAATTTTGACCGATATCCGTATGCCGGGAATAGATGGTCTAACCTTTTTAGGCAAAGTCAAAACCAGCCACCCTGATCTACCTGTCATTATTATGACTGCACATTCAGATCTGGAATCTGCGGTTTCAAGCTATCAAACCGGTGCTTTTGAATATTTGCCAAAACCTTTTGATATTGATGAAGCTTTGGCATTGGTCAATCGCGCAATTTTGCATATTGCCAAGTTGCAACAACAAGAATCTGCAAAAACAGCACCGCCTATTCAAACGACCGAGATCATTGGTGAATCACCTGCAATGCAGGAAGTTTTCCGCGCGATTGGCCGTTTGTCACAGTCGCACATTACTGTACTGATTAACGGTGAATCGGGAACGGGTAAAGAACTGGTTGCGCATGCCCTGCATCGCCATTCGCCACGTAGCAGCAAGCCTTTTATTGCCTTAAATATGGCCGCTATTCCTAAGGACCTGATTGAAACTGAACTTTTCGGTCATGAGAAAGGTGCTTTTACCGGTGCCAACTCGCAACGCCAAGGTCGTTTTGAACAGGCCAATGGCGGCACGCTCTTTCTAGACGAAATTGGTGATATGCCATTTGAAACCCAAACCCGTTTACTGCGTGTTTTGGCAGATGGTGAATTCTATCGTGTCGGTGGCCATATCCCGGTTAAAGTAGATGTGCGGATTGTAGCAGCCACGCATCAGGACTTGGAGAAACTGGTACAAGATGGTCGCTTCCGTGAAGATTTATATCACCGCCTGAACGTGATTCGTATTCATATTCCAAAACTGGCGCATCGCAGTGAAGACATTCCAATGTTGGCGCAGCATTTCTTGGCACGTGCAGGTAAGGAGTTAGGCGTAAACCCTAAAATCTTACGTCCAGAAACCCAAGAGTATATGCAGCAATTACCTTGGCAAGGCAACGTCCGTCAGCTAGAAAACACCTGTCGCTGGTTAACGGTGATGATCACAGGTCGTGAGGTTTATCCGGAAGACTTACCGTCTGAGTTAAAACAAATTCCAATTCAACGCTCTGGTGATGAAGCGCAACCCCATGGTTCTTTTGATCGTGTTTCGCTACATCATTGGGATGAATTACTGGCGCAATGGGCGATCCAAAAACTTAAAAACGGCGAAATGAAGATTCTCGACATTGCTACACCCATGTTCGAGCGTACTTTAATTACTGCCGCTTTACAGCAAACCCGTGGTCGTAAACGTCATGCTGCTGAATTGCTCGGCTGGGGACGCAATACGCTGACTCGCAAGCTGAAAGAATTAGGAATGGACACCGCAGATGAGGATGTTGAAGAAGAAGTTATCGAAAACTAATTTTTCTACTCATCTAAAAATAAAGCTATTTCGGGATAATGTCAGTCAGTTAAAAAATTGATTGGCATTTTCTTTTTTATAATCCTGTATATTCATTCGATACACGGAAACGTTATTCGCAACCTGCGTGGTGTTTGTAAATTATTGTCTTTGCATTAAAGTAGTAAAATGCAGAAAGTGAACAGGTTTTACGAATGACAAAATGTTTTTGGTTCTTTTGGCAAATGAGAAACACGGTTTCGCAGGGAACCACCGAACTCCAAAAATTTGATTAAAAAAGATAAGACTCCGTCGTAAATAACCAAAAAGTTAAAGAATTTATTTTAAAATTTCTTAACTGTCTCGCATTACTCCTTCGGGAGCTTTTTATTCAGTTCTATTTACTTATGCAGTAAAACCTACATAGCGAGAATATCCGGCTATGCCCAAATCAGATTTAAAAATCAAATAATTGGGATAAATTGATTGCGTGATTTCGGCAAACATATTCACCTGATCATCATGCGCATGCAGATCATCCACCGAACGCGGCATGCTTTGCTCAAATTCATCGGTCATATATTCAAAGCCGATATCCATGGCAATAAATAAGGTATGCTCACAAGGCTGCACATACTGCTCTTCAGCCCAATTAATGACATCTTGTTGACAATGTGGACACTGAATGTTGTCCGTTGCTTGAACAGATAAGGGAATAAGTTGATAAGCCATATATAAGACATCAAGTTGCTATACATACATTTTAGCAAAAAAACTAAAGTTCTTTATTTTTTCAATCAAGATTTGCAATAAAAAAGGGAATCATTAGATTCCCTTTTTAAAGTCATGTTTTTTTAAAGATCAGAAATCTATTTATGCGCAGATTTATAACGCGATAATGCAGTAACTGCCACAGCAGAAATTACAACTGCCGGCAAACTCGCCATTAAAATACCTGTGGTTCCTAAACCGAGTGCTAAGATTTTCCCTGTCAGTAGTGGTCCAGTCATGGCGCCTAACCGACCTAGTGAAATAGCACTGCCCACACCAGTTACTTTGCCCGTGCCCGAATAGAAGATGGGTGAAATGCCGTAAAGAATAGACTGCCCACCTGTTGAGAAGATCCCGCCCATTACACCTGCCATAACCAACAGTGGAATAGAATTTGTAGTGAACAACAGACTCAGGGCAACAAATAAACCGCTATAGATAATCACGGCCATCTGCCAAAGTTTTAAGCGATCAAGCAAGTAACCCAAAGCCAAAGTTCCAATCACCGCGCCCACTTGGAATACCAACATCACCATGAATGCTTGTTGTTTTTGCAAACCTTGCTCCATGAGCAAGTTGGGTAACCAGCTAATCAGAATATAATTAATCATGAGGGTAAAGAAAAAACCTACCCAAAGTGGCAAGGTGTTTTTATATTGTTGGTCTTTAAACAATACTTGCGCCATTCCAGGAACCGCCTCTGTAGACACTTGCGCTACAGCTACAGGTTTTGGCTTATCTTTAAGAATAATGGCCATAAATGGAATAAGCGCTAACGGCGTTAAACCACCAATCAAGAACAAAGTTTGCCACTGAATCTCGGGCAATAAAATTGCCAGCCCCGCTACAAAAATTGCGCCAACGGGTAAACCACAATACATCAAGCTATTTAACTTGCCGCGATTGGCTTCCGTTGCTTCATCACCCACCACTGAAATCATGGTCGGCATTGCCGCACCCAAGCCAAGTCCGGTAAAGAAGCGCGCTGCATATAAGATTTCGATGCTTGGTGCAATTGCAGTCAGCGACATGAAAACACCAAAAATACCAATAGATAACATCAGGACTTTCTTTTGTCCCAAATAATCCGCAATACGCCCACCAAAGAATGCCCCAAACAGCATTCCAAATACGCCTAAACTAAAGACATACCCCATCTGAACCTGATCTAAACCGAAGGTTGCTGCAATTCCTTTCGCTGCAATACCCGGTGCTTGAAGATCGAAACCTTCAAAAAATGCGACCCAAAAACACAAAAATATCGTTAAGATTTTTTGTAGTTTCCCTGTGTGTGTTTGTGCCATGATTGATCTCCATCAATAGTATACAAATCGTTTTTACAATAACGACTCATCTCACCATTCTCTGTGCAATCGCTCGCTAGAAATAGCACTACAATAGTCGGATTTCATGGCATAAAAATATAAAAGACCCATCAAATTAGACTTAAAAGATTAAACAAATAGACAATTTAAATCTTAGTTTTATTTATTATTATTTATTTTCAATGTTTTATATTTATAGTAGTTATTTATGATTAAACTATACTCAAAATTGATTCATGAAAATTAAGCATTAAAAAACCCGCAAAATGCGGGTTTTTTAAATCGGCAAATTATGCAGATTTTTTAGCTTGTAGATTCTTACGAATCGTAATCATGACGAGCTGTACTGCAGCAGGTGTAACACCTGGAATACGGCTAGCTTGTGCCAAAGTCTCAGGACGCACATCTTTCAATTTCAATGTGATTTCACGAGACAAACCAGAAACGATATCATAGTCAAAATCAGCAGGAATACGCGTTTCTTCCAGACGTTTCATCTGAGCAACATCTTCATGCTGACGGTTGATGTAACCGGCATATTTCACTGCAATTTCAATTTGCTCACCGACAAATGGTGTTACTTCAGAATTGGTTAATTCTGCAATTTGAGCAAAACTGATATTTGGGCGTTTAAGTAAATCAATCGCGCTACATTCTTTTGAAAGATCCGCACCTGTCATCTCAACGAATTTCTTACCCATTGGATTGTTTGGCGCAGCCCATAAGTGCTGTAGACGACCTGTTTCTTTCTCAACCGCTTCCATTTTCTCGCAATAAGCTGCCCAACGCGTATCATCAACCAAGCCCATTTCGCGACCGATTGCAGTTAGACGCTGATCTGCATTGTCTTCACGCAACATCAAACGATATTCGGCACGTGAGGTAAACATACGATACGGTTCTTTAGTCCCGAGTGTAATCAAGTCATCTACAAGCACCCCCATATACGCTTCATCACGTTTTGGTGTCCATTGTTCTTGATCCCAAGCACGGCGTGCTGCGTTTAAGCCTGCAAGCAAACCTTGCGCACCGGCTTCTTCATAACCAGTGGTCCCGTTAATTTGGCCAGCAAAGTACAAATTATTGATTGCTTTGGTTTCAAGTGAGAATTTCAATGCTTGTGGATTGAAATAATCGTATTCGATTGCATAACCCGGACGAAGAATGTGCGCATTCTCCATACCACGAATTGAACGTACCAATTCAAACTGTACGTCAAAGGGTAAAGATGTTGAAATACCATTTGGATAAAGCTCATGCGTATCCAGACCTTCTGGTTCCAGGAATATTTGGTGAGAATTTTTATCGGCAAATTTATGGATTTTATCTTCAATGGATGGGCAATAACGCGGACCTACACCTTCAATTTTACCGGTGTACATCGGTGAACGGTCGAGTCCGCCACGGATGATTTCGTGCGTACGTTCGTTGGTATGCGTGATATAGCAGTTCACCTGTTCCGGGTGCATAGATGCATCGCCCATGAATGACATGGTTGGAGACGGAAAATCACCCGGTTGTGGCGTCATCACAGAGAAATCCACTGAACGCGCATCAATACGTGGCGGTGTACCTGTTTTTAAGCGACCGACTGGTAAATTCAATTCACGTAAACGTGCAGCCAATGAAATTGATGGTGGATCACCCGCGCGACCACCGCTAGACTTTTCAAGACCAACATGGATGACACCACCCAGGAAGGTTCCCGTAGTCAACACAACAGTTTTCGCATCAAAGCGAATCCCCATTTGAGTCACTACACCTTTAACTGTATCGCCTTCAACAATTAAATCATCAGCTGATTGCTGGAAAATATCTAAGTTAGCCTGATTTTCCAGAGTTTCACGAATCGCTGCTTTAAAACGAACACGGTCTGCTTGCGCACGTGTTGCACGTACTGCAGCACCTTTACGTGAATTTAAGATACGGAATTGAATACCACCTTTGTCGGCAGCCAATGCCATTGCGCCGCCCAAGGCATCAATTTCACGAACTAAATGCGACTTACCAATACCACCGATGGCAGGATTACAGCTCATCTGCCCTAAAGTCTCAATGTTATGAGTTAAGAGCAAAGTCTGGCGACCCATACGCGCTGCAGCAAGTGCTGCTTCGGTACCTGCGTGACCGCCACCGATAACAATGACATCGTAAACTTTAGGATAATGCATAATGGTTTGAGAGATAAAAAAGAATGACGGAGTATTATATCAAAACTTGGAAAGATAAGTTGACAAAATGAGTCGATTTTATCAATGAAGACTTGACTGGACATACATTCGCAAAAAAGTTGAAATGTAATCATGCTTTGCAGAGTTACTATAGAAATAAAACACTTAGTGGGCAAAAATTTACGTGATTGGCATTGTTTTATTTTGGTTATTTTTTAAGCTTGATGTTGGATACATTACAAACAAAGGTATAAAAGATGAATAAGAATTTCCTCCTCTCATCCATTCTATGTGGTTTATGTCTTGCACCGTTTGCAGCCTCGGCCAATGATAAAGTTGAAAAGGTTTATAATGCGCAGAAATATCAACAGGTTTGTAAAGGTAAAACTCAAGGCGCTCAAGTCAGCTTTGCTTATCGAGGTGTGATCTGGAATGGTACCTGTGAACCTCAATTCTTCCCTTCTGCAAAAAATGCTTCTGTTAATGGAGATGAAGCAGAATTAACCACTGCTTGTAGTGGAGATATGAATGCTAAAATGGCAATGGTGAATGGTACAGAAATCAAAGGAAAATGCGCTTTAGGTTTTGTACCACCTCGACCTTCAATGCAGTCTCAACCTAATATGCAACGTCAAATGCAGTCCTCACCTGAAATGCAACGTCAAATGTATTCTCAGCCTGGAATGCAACCACAAATGCATTCTCAACCTGAAATGCAAACTCAACCACAAATGCAACCTTAACCTAAACTTCTGTCTCAATAATTTATATAAGACACTAATTTTATTAAAATTATCAACGGGTAAAAGAATTACTTTTACCCGTTTTGCATATTGATTATTTAAAAAACTCGTTTAAACTCCAAGTATATTAAGGATAAAAAATAGAAAAAAGGATATTGCATGGATTCGGGGTTATTTGCTTTTTTTTTACCCGTAGCGCTTGCCATTATGATGACAGGATTAGGGCTAGAACTTACAGTTAAAGATTTTCTTCGTATACAACGCCACCCTAAAGTTATTTTTTTAGCTTTATTTACACAACTGATTATTCTGGTTCTTGTGGCGTTTTTAATCTGTATCTTATTAAAACTTCCCCCATTGTTAGCTGTAGGCTTGATGCTACTGGCTGCTTCACCAGGTGGACCAACTGCAAACTTAATCAGCTATCTTTTTAAAGGGGATGTCGCACTCAATATCACTCTCACCGCAATCAACTCTCTGATTTGTACTTTCACCTTGCCGTTTATCGTCAATCTGTCGATTCATTATTTTCTAGGTGATCATCCAAAAATTGGTATGCCAACGGAAAAAATCACACAGGTATTTTTAATTGTTTTTATTCCGGTTTGCTTGGGAATGTTTATTCGCTCAACCCTACCGCATATTGCATTACGGCTCAACAAGCCCATGCGCTTATTTTCCGTGCTGTTTTTACTCTCTATTTTCTTTTTTGCACTTTATAGAGAACGCTTCAATCTGGGTGAGTATTTTATTGATATCGGCTTGGCAACTGCACTTTTTTGTTTTATCAGTCTATTAATAGGTTATCTATTGCCCCATCTTGCCGGAATCTCTGACAAACAGGCACGCGCCTGTACCTTTGAAATAGGTATTCACAATACTTCTTTTGCCATGACGATTGCCCTGTCCGTTTTATCCAATACCACGATTGCGCTTCCTGCAGGAATCTATTCTATTTTCATGTACATTTTTGCATTTTCTTTTGGCTACATTTTAACAAGACGCCCACTTCTGCTTAAAGAGGGAAATTCAAAAGCACTCAATGATTAGCAAGTACCTGATTCATAGCTGCCAGATGAATCAGGTATAAAAAATAATGATTCTAGCGCTTAACTGCTTTCATTCTAATTAGAAAGACGAAAATAAATTAAGGCCATTATAGCTGTACTGATCGGAGGTTAATTCCGACTTATTCCAAATATTGGGTTGATCAGCTATACCATTATCATTCAATGTATAAAAATCAATACAACAACACGTAGCCTAAATCAAAAAAGCATCACTTAAAGAAAGGAAATTTCGAATGGATTCAGGAATTATCACCATTTTATTACCTCTAGCACTTGCCATCATTATGATTGGTTTAGGAATGGAGCTCACCCCGAAAGATTTCTCTCGCGTAACCAAGGAGCCTAAGGCTGTCTTAATTGCCCTGTTTTGCCAATTGGTTATTTTAGTCAGCATTGCCTTTATTATTTGCAAAGTCTTAGCGCTGCCTCCTCTTCTTGCTGTCGGCTTAATGCTACTTGCAGCCTCACCCGGAGGAAGTACAGCCAATTTATTTAGCTATCTTTTTAAAGGTGATATAGCATTAAATATTACTTTAACTGCGATCAATTCAGTCATTGCTGCTTTCACTCTACCTTTTATTGTTAACTTTTCAATTCAGCATTTTATGAATGATGGACAACAAATCAGCTTGCAGTTCAGTAAAATATTGCAAGTATTTGCCATTATCATTATCCCTGTCTGTATCGGCATGCTGATTCGGCACTATGCCCCAAACTTCACTGAAAAACTGAATAAACCCCTGCGTATTTTTGCGGTGAGTTTTCTGATCCTGATTATTATTGGTGCAGTCGCAAAAGAACGTCATCAAATTTTAGAATATTTGGCACAAGTGGGTTTGGCAACTGTTTTATTCTGTCTATGTAGTTTGATTATTGGTTATTTTGTACCGCGCTTGCTGGGTATTAATAGTGCTCAAGCACGTGCTTGCGCTTTTGAGATTGGTATTCATAACAGTACCCTTGCCATGACCATTGCACTTACTGTCATGGCAAGTTCCACCATTGCTATGCCTGCGGCCGTGTATTCAATTTTCATGTATGTTTTTGCCGCTGTTTTTGGCATGTTACTTAATAAGTTTGCACCCCAGCCACAAGTAGTAACAAGTTAATAAATATGCTGAAGATAAAGGGATTTCAACTTACGTTCTTTTATTTTCAGCATAGTTTTTATCAATATGTAGTTGTTCAAGCCCGAGTTCCGTTACAATACTATTTTTAAAAACACAAATTTAGGTTATCTCCGTGAAGTGGTTACAAATTCATATTACCGTTGATCAAGCTCAAGTCGATTTTACTGAAACCCTGCTCAACTCTTTAGGCGCTGTAAGCGTAACTTTGGATGATGCTGAAAATCAGGACTTACTTGAACCACTTCCAGGTGAAACTCCACTTTGGAATAAAGTCATTGTAACCGGTATATACGCCCAAGAAGAAGGCGAAGAAATTGACGTTAATGCTTTAACGACATTTATTACTGCACAAATGCCTGAAGCACCGTTACGCCATGAATTTCTTGAAGACCAGGAATGGGAACGTACTTGGATGGATGCCTATGAGCCCATTCAAATTGGTGAGAAATACTGGATTGTTCCAGAATGGATGGAAGCACCAGAAGCAGACGCTGTAAACATTAAGCTTGACCCAGGTCTAGCCTTCGGCACGGGCAACCATGCAAGTACATTCTTGTGCTTGCAATGGCTCGGTAAAACAGATCTAAAAGATAAAGTTGTCATCGACTATGGTTGTGGTTCAGGCATTTTAGGGGTTGCTGCACTGTTATTAGGTGCCAAAAAAGTATATGCCACAGATATTGATCCTCAGGCAGTGCTTGCAACCCAACAAAATGCTGAATTGAATGGGGTATTAGAGAATTTATTTGTGGGTCTACCTGATGAATTTAATGAAGAGTTTAAAGATCAAAAAGCGGATGTATTTGTCGCAAATATTCTTGCCGGCCCGCTTATGACACTTGCGCCTGAATTCGCAACTTTAACTAAATCTGAGGGAGAGTTCGCACTTGCTGGCATATTAGAAGAGCAAGTTGCTGATGTTTCTAGTGTTTATTCTGAGTTTTTTGCTATACTCCAAATCGAAAAACGTGATGAACATTGGTGCCGAATTTCGGGAAAACGCCAAAATATCCATTAAAATTTTGAATAGACCATGAGCGAAAAACAAACCTACTGCCCCAACTGTTTTACCAAGTACAAGGTCTCCGTGGCTCAACTGACAGTTGCTCGAGGCATGGTTTGTTGTGCAAAATGCTCGACAAATTTTAATGCGTTAACACATCTTGTAGTAGAAAAAGATCAACCTTCTTCTACTACAACAGCCTCTGCTTTCAATCTTGATAATAAAAATTCTCAATCACATCAAATCACGGCTGAGACTTTCATGGCAAGTCAGCACACAGAACCGCATTTATTAGATATTTTTGATCGCAAAGTAGAAAACTCCAATATTGATTTAAAAACCTATCTCAACAATTTAAATTATTTCAGCACAGATCCGATTGGCACCTACCCCGCACTTAATTGGTCTGAAAAATCAGAACCAGAACAAAAAATAAGTAGCTGGAACTACATGGTATGGGGCGCTGTAAATTTATGCCTGCTGGGTTTACTTATTTTTCAATTTTTTTGGTTTAACCCGAAAATTTTAAATAACAGCCCTGTCTTTAGTGCTTTGTTAAATACTGCATGTCAGGCATTTAATTGTTCACTCATGGAACAAAATTATCGACTCATATCAACCAATAAAGTTAAAGTAAAACAAATTTCCAATCAAAAGACGCAATTTACCGGTGAGCTCATCAATTACCATTCTAAAAGTTTGGCTCTACCGATCATCAAGGTAGATTTAAAAGATAAGGGAGAAATTATTTCTTCTTATTCTTTACAACCTTCTGAATATTTAATTGCTAGTCTTAAAGGATTACAACGAATTCCACAAAATAGTCCTTTTAAATTTAAGTTTAGCCTTCCTATTGAACGTAAAAGCTTTGATACCTATAGTTTAGAAATAATTAGACCTTAATATTGAAAAAAACTATTAAAAAAAACAAAAAAATGTAAAAAAAATGCAGTTTTCTTGCTCACTTTTTCTTAGACAATGCTATCATACGCGCCACGAAAGCTTTGTGCTGCAAACTCCTCAGTATTTTCACAACAATTAAAGTTTAGCTTATATGCGCTTTATTCTAATAATGCGTATTGAGTAGATTTTTTGTTTTGATTTTGGCCGGTAACAAATATTAAACTATTGTTACGCTTATTTTTTAACCAAAAACTGTCGAGTTGTGGCAAGCTAAATGTACAAGTTTTAGAACTTCCGTTTTAGGATCTAAAACGGTGTTCATTTAATTTTATATACCACTTTTATATATCTCTTTACCCAAGTGATATTTGATTTTTCGGATTAATTCGCATGAATAGCAAATCTCCTATTTTTACTGCACAATCTGATGTCGCTCTTCGTATTCACGTAGATCGCGCAGTTCGCCACTATTTTGCACAATTACAAGGCGAGCAACCTTCTCAGGTATATGACATGGTGCTGGCAGAAATGGAGAAACCTCTTCTATCTGTAGTTCTAGAATATACACGTGGAAATCAGACACGTGCTGCCGAGATTCTCGGACTCAACCGTGGTACTTTACGTAAAAAGTTAAAAGCTCACGGTTTAATGAGTGAATAAATGATAAAATGCTCACGGTTACCGTGGGCATTTTTTTTATCTTATGTTTTGCCCGCTGTTTTAATCTAGACCTTTAATATTGTTGACGAAAATCATGACTATTAAACGCGCATTAATCTCTGTATCTGATAAATCAGGGATCGTTGAATTTGCTAAAAACCTTGTAGCTCTTGGGGTGGAAATTTTATCTACTGGCGGTACATATAAGTTGCTTAAAGACAACAATATTGCTGTAGTAGAAGTTTCAGAGCACACTGGGTTCCCGGAAATGATGGATGGTCGTGTTAAAACACTACATCCTAAAATTCATGGGGGTATCTTAGCTCGCCGTGGTCTAGATGAAGCTGTGATGGCTGAACACAACATTGATGCTATTGATTTAGTGGTTGTTAACCTTTATCCATTTGCTGCAACTGTTGCAAAACCTAACTGTTCACTTGCTGATGCAATCGAAAATATCGACATCGGTGGCCCTACCATGGTTCGTGCTGCTGCGAAAAACCATGCCTCTGTAGGTATTGTGGTCAATGCTTCTGATTACGACACTGTGATTGCTGAAATGAAAGCAAACGGTGCGTTATCTCTTGAAACTCGTTTCGACTTAGCCGTTAAAGCATTTGAACATACTGCACAATACGATGGCATGATCGCTTCTTATCTCGGGGCTCGCGTAGGTAAGGAAGAAGGTCAAGCAGACAAATTTGCACGTACCTTCAATACACAATTGAATAAAGCACAAGATTTACGTTACGGTGAAAACCCGCATCAATCTGCTGCATTCTATGTAGAAGACACAGCAACTGAAGCCTCTGTTTCAACTGCAAAACAGTTACAAGGTAAAGAACTTTCTTATAACAACATCGCAGATACAGATGCAGCGCTTGAATGTGTGAAATCTTTCGCTAAACCTGCTTGTGTAATCGTTAAACATGCGAACCCATGTGGTGTTGCTGTTTCTCTTGACGGTATTCAAGCGGCTTATGATCTTGCTTATGCAACAGATCCTGAATCTGCTTTCGGTGGCATCATTGCATTCAACCGTGAGTTAGACGTAGTAACTGCACAAGCCATTGTTGATCGTCAATTCGTTGAAGTGATCATTGCACCAAGTATTGCTGATGGCGTACTTGAAGTGACTGGCGCGAAGAAAAACGTCCGTGTACTTGTATGTGGCGAGCTTCCAGCTATTGATGCACGTCAATCGCAACTTGATTACAAACGTGTGAATGGCGGTTTATTGGTTCAAGACCAAGACTTGGGTATGATCACTAAAGATGATCTTAAAGTTGTAACCAAAGTTGCGCCGACTGAAGCTGAAATCGACGATATGATTTTTGCCTGGAAAGTTGCGAAATACGTCAAATCGAATGCAATTGTTTATGCCAAAGGTCGTCAAACTATTGGTGTAGGCGCAGGTCAAATGAGCCGCGTAAACTCTGCTCGTATTGCTGCAATCAAAGCTGAACATGCTGGCTTGGTGGTTGAAGGTGCAGTTATGGCATCGGATGCATTCTTCCCATTCCGTGATGGTATTGATAACGCTGCGAAAGCAGGTATCAAATGCATCATTCAACCGGGCGGTTCTATGCGTGATGAAGAAACCATTGCAGCGGCTGATGAAGCTGGTATTGCGATGGTATTCACGGGCATGCGTCATTTCCGTCACTAAGTTGGCGAATTGATCATGACTTATTTACAGTCATACGTGCTACATAAAATAGATTCTTAAATCTTTCATAGAGTCCTCCTCCCCTTTGGGTTGAGGACTTTATGTTATTTCGATTCATGGAGTATGAACCGATGAATATTTTAGTTTTGGGTAATGGTGGTCGTGAACACGCACTTGCATGGAAAATCGCGCAAGACGATAAAGTAGCGAAAGTCTTTGTTGCTCCGGGCAATGCCGGCACAGCAACAGAAAACAAATGCGAAAATGTTGCACTCAACATTTTAGACAATGCTGCAATCATTGCTTTTGCAAAAGAAAATGCAGTTGATTTAGTGATTGTTGGTCCTGAAGCACCGCTTGTAAACGGTGTAGTGGATGCTTGCCGTGCAGCTGATGTAAAAGTTTGGGGTCCAACTCAATTTGCGGCACAGCTTGAAGGCTCTAAAGCTTTCGCAAAACACTTCCTGAAACGCCATAACATTCCAACCGCATTTTATGATGTGTTCACAGAAGTCGATGCTGCTAAAGCATTTGTTGAAAAAAATGGTGCACCAATCGTCATCAAGGCAGATGGTCTTGCTGCAGGTAAGGGCGTCATCGTGGCCATGACCAATCAAGAAGCATTTGATGCGATTGATGACATGCTTGCTGGCAACAAATTTGGCGATGCAGGCTCTCGTGTTGTAATCGAAGAATTCCTTGCCGGTGAAGAAGCATCATTCATTTGTATGATTTATGGCGACAACATCCTGCCAATGGCGACCTCACAAGATCACAAACGTATCTTTGAAGGCGACCAAGGTCCAAACACTGGCGGTATGGGTGCCTACTCTCCTGCTCCTGTTGTGACTGCTGACGTTTTCGAAAAAGCAATGAATGAAGTAATGCGTCCGACTGTTGAAGGTATGAAAAAAGACGGTCACGTATACACAGGTTTCTTATACGCTGGCTTGATGATTGATGAACAAGGTCAACCGAAAGTGATCGAGTTCAACTGCCGTTTTGGTGACCCTGAAACTCAACCGATCATGATGCGTCTAAAATCATCCCTAGTAGATTTGGTTCAAGCAGGTCTCGAAGGTAATCTTCCTGCGGCAGCAGAATGGGATGAACGTAAAACTGTCGGTATCGTACTTGCATCGAAAGGCTACCCTGAAACTTCAAGCAATGGTGATGTAATTTCAGGCCTCGACACTGAAATGACAGATGCGAAAGTATTCCACGCAGGTACGAAAGCCAATGAAAATGGCGACATTGTGACTGCTGGCGGTCGTGTTCTATGTGTAACTGCACTCGGTAACACAATTGGCGAAGCACAAGCAAAAGCATTAGAGCTTTGTGAAAAAGTGACTTTTAACGGTGTTCAATATCGTAAAGATATTGGTTACCGTGCGATTGCGCGCGAAAATGCTTAATCTTAATTTGAATTAAGTAAAAACCCCGCTGCGTGCGGGGTTTTTCTTACTTTGCAATAAGATAATTATTAGCTATTTGCTCAAATTTTTCTTTGTGTTTAAGAAGTTCATGGTAATAGTCATACAAAATAGGAATTTATCGTTATATGTTTGAACATCTACTTCAATTTTTTTATTTTTTTAATCTAAGGCATATATGATTTTGTCATGCAACTTATTCAAAGTTTTATATAGATCATTAAACTCATTAGATTCACCTTTATCTAAAACCCTCAATGCAACTTTGTGAAATTTCCCTAAATTTTTAACAAAAATTGTATACTCATCCATAATAAATTTATGTAAGTCTAAAGGTATGTTTTTTTCATTGTAAGGATAAAAATAACTCTTGGTTTCATTTATATAAATTAATCAATATATTTGACCTATTGACCTAGATACTTCATCTAAATATTCCAATGTATTAATCATTAAATCCCTTTTAACCATGAAATTGTTTTGCTCTTTCCATGCATTTAACAAAACAAAAGCAGATAATGGTGCAAAAAGTCCCGCTGACCAACCAAACATGGTTGCTATTGCTGTCCCCTTATCAACTGCTAATGGATAGATTAAAAAATAGGTTATAATTAACATGATAAAAATAATAGCTAGATAACTTATTATTAAGTCTTTTATGATCTTTTCCTTCATTTTTGCACTTATTATGATTTGAATTAAATTGATGATATCTTTAATCAAATTTAAATCAATCATTTAGACAATCTAGGATATATAGAATTTAAAAAAGATGATCAAAATATCAACCCCTCGGCTCATCCTCCGCCAATGGCAAGACTCATACACTGCTCCATTTATCAAAATGTGTGCACACGATAAAGTCATGCGCTATTTCCCAAATGAAGTTATCTCCAATGCAACCCGCTTCCATCAATGAATCACATATATCCATTTTTATGATTTAGATTGGATAAAATCTTATAAAGCTCACTATTTAAACATATTCATTAAAATCATAATTTCAATAAAATTAATCTATTGTTTTATGGATTAATTTATAAAAAATTTAAACTTTCTTATGCAAAATAAAGCTAAGTATAAGATTTATAATCACTATTACGCATATAGATTTATTGCTATGATGAGGCAAATTTTGATTGGATAAAAACGCAATCTTATTAATGAATACAATGATTTAAAAAACTATCATCATTTTAAATTATTATTCGACAGATTGCTGATTGCATAGCGTAATTTGTAAATTATATAGTGCTGCACATCTATCAGAGAAAAGTTTGGACATGATGACTGTCATCATGCCTTCGTTCTATACTGATTTCGATTCGACTTAGTCTCTTTAATAAATGATTCGTAAATTTAAAGCCAAAATTAAATTTACTTGGGATGAATACATGAAAAAGCTCCTTGGACTTGTTTTAGGCCTAACCGTTGGCTTGACAGGCTGCTCTAAACCAGAAGCACCTGCAACTGACGCGGCAAAAAATGATACCGCAAAAGAACAAACTGTAGTTATGGCATCGACGGGTTCAGATGCAGATATCTGGCGTTTTATTGCTACATTACCTGAAACCAAGCAAGCAGGTATTAAGCTTGAAGTGAAAAACTTCACTGATTATGTTGCCATGAATACTGCGGTAGCCAATAAAGAAGTCGATATCAATGCATTCCAGTCATATGCTTATTTGGTAGCATTCAATGCATCGAATAAAGACAAGATTGCACCCGTGTCTACCACTTACCTTGAGCCAATGGGTATTTACTCGAGCAAAGTAAAAAAAGTTGAAGAATTTGTCAATGGTGCAATCATTGCCATTCCAAACGATGCAGCAAATGAAGCACGTGCCCTGCTACTTCTTCAATCTGCAGGTCTGTTAAAACTTAAAGCTGACTTTAATCCTGCAACAGGCACTCCAAACGACATTACTGAAAATGCTAAAAAAATCATGATTAAACCGATTCAAATGGCAACCGCTGTTCGGGTGAAAGATGAAGTAGATGCAATTGTTTTAGGCAATACGCTAGCGCTTGAAGGTGGCTTGAACGTACTGAAAGATTCGATCTACTATGAGCCAGTAGACCAAAGCACCAAGTTAAATGTAAATATTTTAGCGACTGCTGAATCACGTAAAGATGATCCTTTACTACAGAAAGTAGGTGGGTTGTATCATACCGAAGCTGTGAAAAAATATGTTCAAGAACACTTTGGTGGCACTAAGGTTGATGTAAATAAACCAATTAGTTATTTAACTGAAACGAAATAGTAATATAATCATCTAAACCAAACAGGCAAAGACATTTTGCCTGTTTTTTTATTTACTGCCTAGTTTCTGACGATATGATTGAATTTAAAAACATTTCAAAGCACTATCAGCTCAAAGGTCAAACTATACGTGCCTTGGACCAAATTAATTTGGAAATTCCAGCAGGCAGTATTTTTGGCATTATTGGTTATAGTGGCGCAGGTAAAAGCACCTTAATTCGTTTGATTAATTTATTGGAACGACCGAATGAAGGTCAGGTAATTATTAATCAAAAAGATTTTACTGCTTTGGATGCACGCTCATTACGTCAAGAACGTGCAAATATCGGTATGATCTTTCAGCACTTCAATTTGTTGCAAACCAAAACTGTCGCGGCAAATATTGAAATGCCACTGAAACTTTTGGGTGTAAGTAAGGTTGAACGTGAAAAGCGCTTAAACGAATTACTTGAGTTTATTGATCTCAAACATAAAAAAGATGCTTTCCCCGATGAGCTTTCGGGTGGGCAGAAACAACGGGTCGGTATTGCCCGCGCGCTTGCCAATCATCCCAAAATTTTACTCTGCGATGAAGCGACTTCTGCACTTGATCCACAAACCACCAAATCTGTTTTGGCTTTGCTCAAGAAGATTAATCAAGAACAGAACATCACCATTGTCATGGTGACCCATGAAATGGATGTGATTGAAACGGTGTGTGATTATGTCGCGGTGATGGAACAAGGTAAAGTGATTGAAACCGGTTCTACTCTGGAAATTTTTAGTCAGCCGCAGCATCCAACCACTAAAAACTTTATTCAAACGGTGCTTCAGCAACAGTTACCGGTCAATATTTTAAAGAATCTCGAAAATCAGAATCATAACAGTATTTATTGCCTGCAATTTTTAGGCAAATCTGCTCAAGAAACTGTGGTACAGGCGGTAATTAAGAAATTTGATATTAGCTTAAATATTTTGTTTGCCAATATGACTGAAATTAATGGCACCGTAATTGGACAAATGTTTATCCAATTGTTGGGTAATCCAGAAATCATTCAGCAAGCAATTGAATTTTTAGAACAAAATGGCGTAAAGGTTGAACATTCAGGAGATCAGGTATGAGAGATTTAATCGTACAATGGCTCACTGAACTGACTGCACCGTTTTGGCAGAGTTCCCTGTCGATTGACCAGTTCGTTACGGCATTGCAAGAAACCTTTCACATGGTGTTCTTCGCCATGCTGTTCGGCGGAATTTGGGGCTTTATTCAGGGAATTGTATTATTGGTCACCCGACCTGAAGGGATCCTTCCCAATCGTGCGGTTTATCATATTTTAAACCCGATTGTAAATGCCCTCCGCTCGCTACCTTTCATCATCCTACTGATTGCGGTTATTCCATTAACTAAATTTTTAGTCGGTACTTCAATCGGCACCTGGGCAGCGATTGTTCCACTGACCATCTATATTGGTCCATATATGGGTCGCCTGATTGAAACCTCATTGCTTGAAGTGAATGAAGGGATCGTGGAATCTGCTCAAGCGATGGGTGCCACCCCATTACAGATTATTTTTAAGTTTATTTTGCCTGAATCACGCAGTTCACTGATTTTGAATTTAACCACTGCGACCATCAGTTTAATTGGCGCAACCGCAATGGCGGGTGCAGTCGGTGCCGGTGGTATTGGTGATTTGGCGATTTCATATGGCTATCAACGCTTTGATACCAGTGTGGTCATTTTAACCGTGATTGTGCTTCTACTCTTGGTGCAAATTGTTCAGACTGTGGGTGAATGGCTCGCCAAACTCAGATAAGTTAAGATAAATATTGATCAGGTCAAATCTTCAAAACCCTCAGTTAGAGGGTTTTTATTTGGCAAAAATATTCTGATTAAAAATAATGCAATTTTATATTTCATCAATAAAAACATCGGCTATAACCAATATTATGAGCAAAAACCTACTTGAAATTTGGTAAATATTAAGCCATTCCCACATTCAGAGCATGCTAAAATAGCCGTCAGTTTTTGCAGGGACTCATTTATGCACTTTGTTCATCTTGGTATACATACAGAATTTTCAATTACGGAATCGATCGTACGTATACCTGATCTTATTAAAGCTGCAGTGAATGATGAAATGCCAGCTTTGGCATTAACAGATCTGTCCAACTTGCATGCCGCAGTTAAATTTTATAAAAAATGCCTGGATAAGGGCATCAAACCGATTATGGGGAGTGTCATTCGCCTGAATGATGCAGACCACAAAGTAACGCTGCTTTCCATGACCAATAAAGGTTGGCGTAGTCTGACCGAAATCGTTTCGCGTGGTTTTATTGAGGGTCAGCAGCTTGATATTCCGTGCGTAAAAAAAGAATGGGTACTTGAGCAGAGTCAAGACATCATTGTGCTGTTAGGCATGCACAGTGATGTAGGCAAAATGCTCAACTCATCGAATCCGCAAAAAGCTGAAGCATTATTGGAAGAATGGATTGAAAAATTTGGCAATCGAGTTTATTTAGCCCTCACCCGTACCGACCGTCCCGATGAAGAAAGTTTTATTGCAGGTGCGGTTAAGCTGGCCCAAAAATACAATATTGGGGTTGTGGCCCATAATGATGTGCATTTTATTGCAGCAACCGACTTCGAAGCACATGAAGCACGTGTCTGTATTGCCGATGGCTATGTGCTGGGTGATAACCGCCGTCCACGTTCTTACACACCTGAACAATATTTTAAAACTGCCGAGGAAATGACTGAACTGTTTTCAGACATTCCTACAGCGATTGAAAACACCTATCACATTGCCAAACGCTGTAATGTCAGCTTGCGTTTAGGCTTCAATGATCTTCCCGACTTTCCAATTCCTGAAGGTCATACCATTGATACCTTCTTTGAGCATATTTCTAAAGAAGGCTTGGAAGAACGCTTAAACTTTCTTTATCCAGTTGAAAAACGTGATGAAGACTGGCCTGAAATTCGCAAGGTTTATGATGAACGTCTAGCCTACGAAATTGGGACGATCCTGAACATGGGATTCCCTGGCTACTTCCTGATCGTGATGGACTTCATTCAGTGGTCGAAAAATAATGGCGTACCGGTAGGTCCGGGACGTGGTTCAGGTGCGGGTTCACTGGTGGCCTACAGTCTGAAAATTACCGATCTCGATCCCCTGCGCTATGACCTGCTGTTCGAACGCTTCTTGAACCCCGAACGTGTCTCAATGCCCGACTTTGACATCGACTTCTGTATTGCAGGTCGTGACCGGGTGATTGACTATGTGGCTCGTCATTACGGACGAGATGCAGTATCACAGATTGCCACTTTCGGCACCATGGCGGCAAAAGGTGCCATCCGAGATGTTGCGCGTGTACTGGGTAAATCTTATGGACTTGCAGACCGTATCTCCAAGTTGATCCCGACCAAGCCCTTAGGTGTAGACCTTCGTGCTGCAATCGACATGGAACCTCAGCTTAAAGATATCGTCACCAATCCATCCAATCCAGACAATGATGATGCGGCTGAAATCTGGGAAATGGCCCTCAAACTTGAAGGTATTACCCGTAATACCGGTAAACATGCCGGTGGTGTGGTGATTGCACCTGGTAAAATTACCGACTATTCAGCCGTCATGTGCGATGCAGATGGCACCAACCGCGTCGCCCAATTCGACAAAGACGATGTTGAATCAGCCGGTCTGGTCAAATTCGACTTCTTGGGTCTGCGTAACCTGACCGTAATTGAAGATGCGATTCAAAATATTAATAAACGCGTTGGACCGGAAAAAACCGTGGATATTGCGCATATTCCGCTAGACGATGCCAAAGCCTATTCGATATTCGCAAATGCCAATACCACGGCGATCTTCCAGTTTGAATCCGTCGGCATGAAAAAAATGCTGAAAGAAGCGCGTCCAAGCAAGTTCGAAGAAATTATCGCTTTCGTATCCTTGTACCGTCCGGGTCCAATGGATCTTATTCCTGACTTTATCCACCGTATGCATGGCGGCGAGTTTGAATATCTGCATCCCTTATTGGAAGGCGTGCTTGAGCCGACTTACGGGATCATGGTATATCAGGAACAGGTGATGCAGGCTGCACAGTACTGTGCCGGTTATACCCTCGGTGGCGCGGACATGTTGCGTCGCGCCATGGGTAAAAAGAAACCTGAAGAAATGGTCAAGCAGCGTCAAATCTTTATTGAAGGTGCTGCAAAAAAAGACATTGATGAAGCCACAGCCAACCATATTTTTGACTATATGGAGAAGTTTGCAGGTTACGGTTTTAACAAATCACATGCGGCAGCTTACGCCTTAATTGCTTACCAAACAGCATGGTTAAAAGCCTATTATCCGTCTGAATTTATGGCAGCAGTACTCACTTCGGAAATGCAGAATACCGACAGTATTGTATTTTTGATTGATGACTGCCGAATTAATGGCTTAGAAGTGTTTCCACCTTCTATTAATATGTCTTTTTACCAGTTCCATGCCAGTGATGAAAAAACCATTGTTTATGGTCTAGGTGCCATTAAAGGCGTGGGTGAAGCAGCTATGCAATCGGTGATTGACTCACGTTTTCAGGATGGTCCTTACAAAGATTTATTCGATTTTTGCCACCGTATTGATTTGAAAAAAATTAATAAACGGACTTTGGAAGCCCTCATCCGTTCAGGTGCTCTAGACTGTTTGGGCATTGATCGTGCCAGCATTATGGCGCAGTTGCCTGAAGCGGTTCAAGCGGCTGAACAGGCACGCTCTAATCGCGAAACCGGAATTATGGATTTATTTGGTGAAGTTGAAGAAGTTCAACGCAAACCGTCTAAACCAGTAAAACCATGGTCAGATGAAGTTCGCCTTAAAGGCGAAAAAGACACGCTTGGCTTGTATCTCACCGGACATCCGATTGATGTTTATCGTCCAGAGTTAAAATCCTTTATTCCTGTACGAATTAATGAATTAACCCCGACACGTCGCGGTGTCACCACGGTATTTGCTGGATTGGTGGTGGATGTTGCCAACTTCCCGAACCGGATGATGGTGACTCTAGACGATGGTACGGCACGTATAGAAGTTTCTGCCAATCATGAACGCTTCCAGCGTTTTAAAGATGTCATTCAGGCCGACCGTGTGGTGGTGATTGAAGGCGAAATCTATGAACGTGAAGGTTATGACCGTCCAATGGGACGCTTGACCAAAGCCTTTAGCCTGAATGAAATTCGCCAGAAACGTGCCAATAGCATCCAGATTAAACTCAATCATGAACATCTGAGCAAAACATTGAGTCAGGATTTACAAAAGATTCTGCTTCCGTTTTGTAATGTCGATATGTGCAATCATATTCCAATGCAATTACAAATTGATTACCCCTACGCTTCAGCGCAAGTTCACTTGGGTCTGAATTGGAAAGTTGCACCGCAGGATGAACTGCTGTCAAAATTGCGCGATTATTTTGGTAAAGATGTCATCCATATTGAATACCAGGTGAAATCCAAAGCCGCGAAGGCTGCGCATCATCAGGGCAAGCCAGTCCAGATCGCACCGCCGCCGGCCAATGTCAGCATGGATGATGCGATGGATCTATATCAGGCAGAAGCCAAACAATATTCTTAATTTTTAAATATTTAAATTCAAATCGGACACATTATGAGTCAAGTTGACAATGCTGTTGTTTCAGCACATCTCTCCCATGTGCGTATTGTCATGGTCAATACCACATTACCGGCGAATATCGGTAGTGCTTTACGTGCAATGAAAACCATGGGCTTATCCAAGCTGGTACTGGTTGAGCCTAAGACCTATCCGCACCCGGACATCAATGCTTTGGCAGCAGGTGCGGCAGATTTAATCGAACAGATTGAAATTGTGCCCACTTTAGAAGACGCGATTAAAGACTGTCATCTGGTTTTTGGCACCAGTGCGCGTAGCCGTACCATTCCATGGCCTTTGCTGGATGCTCGTCCTGCTGCGGAAAAATCACTGAATGCTGTGGTAAATGACCAACAGGAAATTGCCATTATATTTGGTCGTGAAGACCGTGGTTTGACCAATGAAGAATTGGCGATGGCCAATTATCACGTTACTATTCCGGTCAATAACGATTACGGCGTACTCAATGTTGCCCAAGCCATTCAGGTAATTTGCTATGAAATGCGTATGGCGGCAATGGCATTGACTGAGCAGAAAGAAGATCCAGAAGCCACCATGCATGTGACCGATGAAATTGACATGCACTGGGATGAGCCATTGGTTACGCATAAACAAATGGAACAGTTCTACCCGCATATTGAAAAAATGTTGGCAGAAATTGAATTTATGGATCCAAAAAATCCACGTTTATTGCCTTTACGCTTGCGTCGGCTCTTTGGACGTATACAATTAGACCGTATGGAATATCATTTACTTCGCGGCATATTCACGCGTGTACAAGCGATAAATAGCGGTAAATGGAAAAAATCTATGGATAAAACAACAGATTCTTCAGAGGATCAATCTAATGCTTAAACAGCTTAAAGAAGATATACAGGCTGTATTCGCGCGCGATCCTGCAGCTCGAAACACCCTAGAAGTTCTCACCACCTATCCCGGCATACATGCGCTGATTATGCACCGGATTGCCCATGAACTTTGGCAAAAAGAGTGTAAAGGCTCTGCGCGCCTGCTGTCTTCTTTTAGCCGTTTTGCCACTGGCATTGAAATTCACCCGGGTGCGAAAATTGGTCGTCGTTTTTTTATCGATCATGGCATGGGTGTGGTGATAGGTGAAACTGCCGAAATCGGGGATGATGTCACGCTTTATCACGGCGTAACACTTGGCGGAACCACCTGGAATAAAGGTAAACGTCATCCAACCCTTGAAGATGGTGTGGTGGTGGGTGCTGGTGCCAAGATTCTTGGACCATTTACTGTCGGTAAAAACTCCAAAGTCGGTTCCAATGCAGTTGTGACCAAAGAAGTTCCGCCAGATACTACGGCTGTTGGTAACCCCGCCCGCTTTATCACCAAAGACAAACCCAAAGATGCTGAAGAGGCACGTCGCCGAGATTATGCAGAGAGCATTGGTTTCCAACCCTATGCGGCAACACAAGATCAGTCAGATCCTATTTTAGATGGTATGCGTGTTCTACTGGATCGCATTCAGCATAATGAAAAACGCATGAACAGTTTATGCCAGCGTTTATCTTTACTCGATCCTTCATTTAAAAAACAGCAAGACGAACAGCCGTTCAGTGTTGAAGAACTTAAAATTATTGAAGATGTACGCCGTGAATGTGAAGCGCAAAGCAGTCAATCCAAAGCCTAAAGTACTTATCTAAAAGATTAACAAGCGCTAACTTGCATGTTGATGCCAGTTTTTTTAGACTGATGAGCATGCAAGTTCGGTTTGTTGGCACTTCATTTATGTTTGTGACGGCGCATACTTTTAGCTGATATGAGATGAAGCAGGAATTTAGTTATTTTATAAATGAGTGCTTCGTAACGATATAGCAGTAAACACTAATCAATTTTAAAATTAAATGAATGGATGACCTATATGACCCTTAAGCCTTTGGCATATACATTAATTGCTGTATCTTTATTATCCGCGTGTAGCACGACCCCTAAAAAAGATGAAAAGCCAAATAGTCCGATTATTTTCACTGAACCTGATTTGACTGCCCCATTCTATGCACTGAATCCATTTAACTATGATGCTCCGCCTCCTTTTGAAATCGCTTTAAAACAAGCTGCAGTACAGCCTGTAAATAAAGTGGAAGTGAATCTTCAAAGTGATCCTTCCAAGAAAGTAACGCTAGATGTAAACAAGCTGATTATTCCAACCGTGAACAGCAATGAGCGTAATTTAAAATTTGCCGTACTTGCAGGTGAAAATGAAATTGATGTCACTGAAATTGATGATTTTTTACAACTGGTTGAAGGTAAAGCACGTCATTACCCACCTCGTTTTACTGAGCGTCAAGAACGTAAAGGGTTTGAAGCAAAATTAAGAGAATTGACTCAACAGCTCGATACATTAGCATCTAGAGACAATGCATCGTTTGATGTTCTGATCCGCGCATTTAAAGCCAGCGTGATGGCGCGTAACCTGGACTTGGGTTCAGTCTACACCACTAAATCTTTAACCTATGCACAACGTATTTTAAAAATTAATAAAGAAGATGCGGAAGCAAACTTCTGGTTTGGTTTTGGTTTATCCGAAGGTGGTGGTCAGCGTGAAGCAATTCCTTATTTAGATAAGGCGATGAAAGCGGGTGTTCAAGAAGCCTATCTCTCTGCGGCAAATAACTACATTGCCATGGAACAAAAGAAAAATGCGATTCAAACTTTGAAAAATTACAAAGTAAAATATCCGCAAGAAGCTGAAGTGGCTGACCGTTTAATTGCTGAAATTGAAAAGCAAGGTCGCTGGAATGTATGGCAAATCCTTACTCCACCTAAAGCATCTTAATTTTAATTAATGATTTAAATAGGCCGTCCAGTACGGTCTATTTTTATTTGGGTGAATTGAAAATTAGAAGAATTGTCGTATGATGAATAAAAATTCAAACAAATCCTTATTGCAGACTTTTATTATGCCAAAACAGATATACAAAGTTTTATTTGCTGCGCTAGTCAGTAGTTATTTGCTGACAGGATGTCAAATCGTAAGTGTTAAAAGCCAAGCCATCAACGTCACCATCGCCAATGAACGAGAAAGCATACTCACCCGCAACAAATTGAGTGAAGCGAGTTTAAACGTGCTTTCCATGACAGGTCGTGAAGCAAAAATCTGCTCTGACGAACCTGAACAATGTGTGCAGGAACTGCAACAAATTCCCCAAATTCAAGATGAACAATTATTATCTACTGCCAGTGAAGTCTACTTAGCCAAAGCCTTAACCTTTGAAAATTCAAGTGATTGTAAGAGTGGAATATTAACTAGCACCAAATCACAAGAAAAACAGCAGCTCCAGCAACTGACTTATGATAAATGTTTGGACCAACAACTTTACATGCTGGATAAAAGTATTCGATACAGTTATGCCTATATGTTTAAAACAAAACGCGGTCCCCAAGACCGTATTTTTGATAACAGACAGGTTCAAATTCGTGACTTTTACAACTTAGCTTTGGCTAAACTGGTTTCCGCTTATGCGCTGCGTCACAAACCTACAGAAGTTGAACACCAGATTAAAGTTGGAAAAAGCATCTACAGCATTAACTTTGATTATTACCCACAGCTTAAAGAACAAAAAATTGAGCAATTGCTTTCAAGTTATAATTTGAATTTTTCAGGTTTACGCTCCATTAACCGCCGTGATGGTTTTGGTTCAGAATTTGTCGTCGTTTTACCCCAAGTTAAAGATGATATTGGCGAAGGTAAAAATAAATATATTATCGACCCGATGAATTTTAGCTACAAAAATGGCATCAATCCGAATATCCATCAGGCCCGTTATTTGGCAGCCACCATTACCGCGCAACCAAAATCTGCGACCAATATTGAGGACATTTTAACTAAGTCAGAGTTTGAACTAAAAGCCTTTGATCCTTACAAATATGAAAAAGTAACCATGGCCGGTAAGACCTACCCGCTTGCAGGTAACTTTTCGACTCCCTATGGTTTATGGCTGGCACAAAATAATCTAGGCAAAGCTGCCTACTTAACCCTGATTGATCGTGATAATCATCTCACTATGCCTCATTTATACATGCTCGAGCCTTACAACCCGAAGAAAAAAGTGATTGTATTAGTGCATGGTTTGGCCAGCAGTCCTGAAGCATGGATTCGACTGACCAATGATATTATGGGAGATGCAGTACTGCGAGAAAACTTTCAGGTTTGGCAAGTATTCTATTCAACCAATATGCCCATTATTGAAAGTCGCTTTCAAATCTATGCCCTTCTTAACCAGGCTTTTGCACAGGTTGATTCCACAGCACCAGCCAAAAAAGATGCCGTTCTGATTGGACATAGTATGGGCGGTATTATTGCCCGGTTATTGGTAAGTGATGCAGATGTGACCAAAAAAGCTTTAGCCATGATGAATAATCGCCAATTAAATAAATACCAAAAATTACCGATCATTTCTCAGCGCTTAGTAATTAAAGATATTCCTAATTTCAGTCGTGCGATATTTCTTGCCACCCCGCATAAAGGAACCGATTATGCAGATCGCTGGTTTACCAAGGCAGCACGTAAAATTATTCGTATACCGGGTGCATTCTTGTCTGCCATCACTGACAGCATACAAACCCAGGATCTTGACGTTAAAGAACTCTTAACCCAGATTGATCATGGTCTTATTCAAAATGGTCCAAGTGACTTAAGCCATCAGTCAAAATTTATGGAACTGACCAAAGACATTAACCCGCGTAAAGGCCTCATGTTCCATTCTATTATGGGCAACATCACCGACAGTGATGATCTGAATATCATTAGCGATGATGTCGTTACTTATCAAAGTGCTCACTTAGATGGAGCTGTTTCTGAAAAGATCATTAAAGGCGGACATTCTATTCAAGAAACACCAGAAGCCATTTTAGAATTACGTCGAATATTGCGCCTCCATCTCATCCAGTTAGGTTTACATAAACCTTAAGGACAAAGATTTACTAATCTCAGGCGATAATGTGGATAAAGCATTGTCGACTGATTTTCTATTAAATTTAATGTGAAGATATTTTCTTAGACTATTTCCAAGCATCATTAAAATAGTTCAGATGTAGCTTACTGATCTTCATTACAGCTATATTCATCCACCCTTAGTATGAATAGCCACCGATTTTGTAGACACTCTTTAGTTAGATTGGACTGCCACCACTCTCCTAGACAAATTTAGTCTATTCTTTTTGCACAGGAGAAAACATTATGAGTGGACAACGATATACCCCAGAATTTAAAGACGAAGCTATAAAATTAATTACTGAACGAGGATATTCTGTCACTGATGTAGCGGAACGTTTAGGTGTATCACAACACAGCATTTATAAATGGTTAAAGGCGATACAGCCTTTACGCAACAACCCTGATGAACATGAATTGCTCGAAGCAAAGAAAGAGATCCTCCGTCTTAAAAGTCAACTTAGACAAACTGAAGAGGAACGGGACATACTAAAGTGAAAGCACTGCTTTCACGCCGCTTTGCAAGTCTGCCCGAGTAAAGTATCAGTTTATTCTTGAGTACAGTAATCAATTTAAGATTAAAACGATGTGTCGGGTTTTAAAGATTGCTCGTGCTGGTTATTACGCTTGGTTGCATGAACCCGAATCAGGCAGAACTATTGAAGATAAACGGTTATTACAGCTCATCCGATCTTCTTATGATGCTAGTTATGGTATTTATGGTTATCGTCGCATTACTTTGGATCTTAAAGAACTAGGTGAAGGCTGTGGCCCGAATCGTGTACTGAAGATCATGAAAAACAATGGTATTGCAGCAGTTAGAGGATACAAGAAGCATAAAAGTTATGGCCGTGGTCGTCCTCAGATTGTGCCACCCAACCATTTAAATAGAGAGTTTGTTGTGAATACTCCGAATACTTCCTGGGTAACTGATATTACCTATATTCGGACTTGGCAAGGCTGGTTATATCTGGCTGTAGTGCTTGATTTATATTCGAGAAAAGTGATCGGTTGGTCAATGAAACCAACTCTTGCTAGGGATATCGTTCTTGATGCACTACTCATGGCAGTATGGCGACGCAGACCCGATGAACCTGTGATCATACACTCAGACCAAGGCTCACAATACAGTAGTGGAGACTGGCAGAAATTCTGTCAAAAGCATAATTTAATTCCCAGTATGAGTCGCAGAGGAAACTGTTGGGACAACGCTGTTGCTGAATCTTTTTTTAGCAGTTTAAAGAAGGAAAGAATTAAAAAGAGAATCTATAAAACACGAGAAATGGCTCGTGCGGATGTGTTTGATTATATCGAAATGTTCTACAATCGAATCAGGCGTCATTCGCATCTCGATGGTATGAGCCCAGAAGCATTCGAGACAGCTTCAAAATGAGGCTATCTCATGTCTAAGATACTGGGAGCAGTCCAAAAGCTAGCTAATAATTTACTAAATTTTATAATCATCAATAGTATTTTTTTTGCACAATTGTCCTGTAAATGTAATCGTGTCTTGTTAGATAAAACTTACAGGAATATATTAACTCTACAGTAGGTCGTTAAAGACGCTACAAAGAGGTTGGACGGATCAATGACAGCTCGTTGAGTTTACAACCTTAGGTTGAAACAAGAAATCAGCACTAGCCTTCCAACATAAAAGCCCGCAGAAATGTGGGCTTTTTTTATTTTGATTTTCTTGGATTTGAAAAGCTCTCTACACTACTTTATGAACTCATCAGCAATACAGGTTTAATTAATATGTTTTTATTACTTAAAATAAATTCCAAATATCTATTTATAAAAAGTTACATTGCCAAAAAATCTAACATCTCTAGCGAATGTTGAGAGTAGAACATATGTTATAAAAAGATCCATTAAATAAAATAAGTAGAGAAATCTAATGACGCAAATGATTGAGGTGAAGGTAAAAGATCAGTTTAGTAAGATACATGAAGTGCAGGCATTACTTCGGGATCTTCCTGAAAATACTGAGTTGAATAGGCTTTCAATATTTCAAAGAATTGAACATATTATTATAGAGGGGGAAATTATACGGCCCAGTATTGAGCTGCTCTTTGAAAGTCGTAATTCGGATAGTATTTATCGGATTATTGAGTGACACACATATGCTTAATGATTGGGTGAATTTAAATCAAAGCATGATATACAAAGAACTCATCAACAGGGTGGGTTTTTAAATTAGCCCCATTTTATCTGCTTTATATTTATCTAAAGGTAATTCTTTTTGAGGAAATTAATAAAAAAAGCTCACCGAAGTGAGCCAAGGGCTAAAACTTATAACAAATCAATATCTACATCATATTTTTTAAATTCTTGAATAATGCTTTGAATGACCTTAATTCCAATTTCATCATTACAGCTAAACTTTTCATCCTTAGTTTTTGTGCTGTCATAACATTCAATCTGCTGGATCAACCAGCGACTCTCAATTTCTGTTTGCTCAATAATAATTCGAAGGGGCTGGAGGTTTTCACCCACTTGGCGGGGAAGGACACTGGTCATTGCAAGTTGGATATTGGCCAATTCATCTCTAGAATTTAAAAATGTCAGCACCCAATTGCCTACTTTTTTTAAATACCTGGGATTGTCAGCTGCATCAAATTCCAAATAACGTAGAGACGACATAATTGATTCCCCTAAAATACCTATTATATGAGGTTTTTGGAGAAGTGAGACTATTGAGCAAAAGTCGTAATTAAAAGAATTTTTCTGCTTGAAAAGAAAGGTCGATACTTAAGGAAGAGTAAACCTAATTGTTTTATAAAAATAAAATTTCATAACACTGGTCTGGTTAAGACATGAAATGAATTATGACACAGGAAAATACTCTTAATTTTTATACAGCATTCAGCTTTTGTAGAGAGTGGTTGATTTGCTGTAAATTTTGCCTCAATTCTGCTGGAGCAATACGGCTTTCTTGTAACTCTGTAATCCATTGCATCTGACACAGTTTTAAACTGCGTAAATCTTGGGTTTGTAAGATGCGATTAATTAGTTGTTTTGCCATTAAGCCGCAGTTTTGCTGGAGTAGATGAGCCATCAATTGTTTAACTTCTTCAAAATCTAGAGTATCGATAATAACTTCTATGATTTCATTCGGCGTTTCTATTGCCTGAGAATTGTCATTACTGGATGAAATAGAGGAAGCGCTAGACGTAATAATGGGTTCGGCAAACCTCTCTGCAAGTGTTGAGGTTGGAGTAGTGAGGTGGGTTTCAATTTCACTCACAAGTGTAGCGGAAGAAGGCGGCGTTTGAGCTTGCTCTGGGAGAGAACAAGTGATTAATCCCATATCTAGCAATTGTTCGAGCAATTCTAATGGCGCAATCCGATTTTTAAATTGCTCGTTAAGGAGGTTAAAATCTTCGGTGCCAATTAAAAGTAATAGTCTACGTTGGCGAGCATTCAAATCCATTGAACGCTGTTTTAAACTTGCAATGCCTAAGTCGGTTTTGTGATATTGAGACATACCTTAATTTACTCTCCAAAATAAATTAAGGCAGATTGTAGTCGGCAATAATGACAATAATATGTAAAAAATATTACAAATCAAAAGATTATAAGGTAGCGATTTTTGCGTTTTCGATTGCCTTACGTAAGTAAGGGTCTAGGTCTTCTTGACGAAGCAGCCACTGCATATAATCCGCAGGTAAATCAGTGATAGCAGTTCCACGATGTTTGCCAAAATTAATGCTACGTGGAATACGGGCATCTTCAGATGCTTTATAAAGTTCTTCAAGACTTTGAATTTTTAGATGATGAATTTCATGCATCAAAATATTTGCGGTCAAAATAATATCCATATCGGCACGATGTGCTTTTTTAATCATTTCGCGGGCTTTTGCGCTGCCTTTGGTAATCATATAAATGAGCGCAGAAATATTATGTGCTTCTGCATCTGGCCAAACTAAGCGTGCAAGTGCAAGCGTACAAATGGCCTTAATATGTTTGGAATCTACGCCACATTTTTCCAGAGCGCGAATATCGTAATCAATGTTATGCCCAATAATATAAATGGTATCGTTAGGAAGCGTGAAAGTCTTATAGTGAGGTTGATCGACTAATTCCGATTCCAAAATATGATGTACTGCCATTGCTGCATAAGAAATGGGTTCATCTACGCTATACAGTTGATCAAAAATTTGTGTTTTATCGAGAGTCAGTTTGCCTTCATCAATTTGAACAGGTGCATAGGCAATCTCAATCGGCTGTCCATTTAAAGTATGGGTTTCTGTATCGAGAATAATTGCTTGCATGACCTGATCCATAACTGTAGCGAAAGTTTAAATAAATTTAACACTTTCAAATGCGCAGACACAAACCGAAAACAGCGACTTTGAGTTATTCTTTCTTATTTCTTTCTAGAGATGATGTTTAAATAGTCTTGTTTTAATTCTTCAACCGAAATTAGACCTTTATATAGATACAAAGGCACTCCACTTCATGATTCATCAATTTAATAAGCTTGAGTATCATCACGGTATTCAAATATGCACATGGCATAGAGGCGCGATCTAAAAGAATAAAACATTGTTGCTTGATGGCGATGTCAGGATTGATAAAGAGTTGTTTGAGTAACTGTAAAAATTCACTTTGAGGTTAGCTTAATTTATTAATTTTAGGGGTTCAAATGCTCTTATTTTGATCATGGTTTTAGATAAAGCTCAAGAAAAATTTGTTCGTAATGAATCGAGAGAAATAACGATACTAACTTATTTAATAAATTTTATTTTTTAATAGTTGTTCAACTTAAATAGATAGAATTTAAGAAAAATAAGATGAATAAGTTTGTATTTTACCAAACCTAAATTGTTGTATATTTGTAATTAAGGTGAATACAAGATAATAAAAATCAACGACTTAGATTAGGTAAAAAATTATTCAATTTTATTGTGTTTATTTGATCTGAAATTACATTGTTTAAAATTAAGAATAAAGGTAATAATTCTTATCTTCATGATACTTAAATCATCACAACAAAAAATGTATAAGGAAATGCACATGAAAAAAACATTGCTAACAGTGTTAATGAGTAGTTCGGTCATATTTTTAACTGCATGTGGAAGTGGAGATGGGGATTCAGTCTTCAATGGTCCGAATAATGGAATTCCGGTCAATAATATTCAGAATCCTGTAGTTTCTACCCCCATAGCCTATGACAAAACAAATATGACTAGTGTAGCAGGGCAAAGCGTGGTCATGACTTATAAGATGTTGGGAGTTAATGGCAAGGAAGTTCAAGCGACTGCATTGGTAATCACACCGAAAACACCTGCACCTGCAAAAGGTTGGCCAATTGTGGTTTGGGCACATGGGACAACGGGTGTGGCAGATCAATGTGCACCTAGCCGAAATAAACTGGATGTAGATATTGAGGGTATGATTACTCAACTCTTAGATGCAGGTTATGTGGTGGTGGCACCTGATTATGAAGGCTTGGGTGAGCCAAGTGGTAATGAATTGCATCCTTTTTTAAATTTAAAAAGCGAGGCTTATTCTATTACTGACGCAGTGGTTGCTGCACGTAATTATTTGGGGGTAAAAGTATCTAATCAATGGATGGCGGTAGGACACTCACAAGGCGGACATGCAGCATTAGGAGCAGCTCAATATGCTGAGCGCGCAAATCTTGACTATAAAGGAACTGTTGTAGTCGCACCGGCCTCTAATTTAAAAACTATTTTTAATACAGGACAACAACTTGTAGCGAATTTACCAGCCAAAGATCAAGTCCCTACCTTGGCTTCTTTAAATACTTATGCCGCACTAATTACTGCAGGAATGCAAGGTCAATCTTCACCACCTACATATGCTCAAGTATTTGAACCCAATGCAGCAGCAATAGCCGCTCAAGCTGAAATAATCTGCTCAGAACCATTAGGACAGGATTTTGGTACTGAAATGGGCACTGCGGCAGTGACAACTAATTCATTGGCTGGTTATTTAACACAAAGTAATTTTATGCAAGTACCTGCAATTTCAACATTTTTAAATACGACTTCTCAGCCGTTATCTGTGAAAGTTACGACACCAGTGAAGATATATCAAGGTGGATCGGATAGGACTGTACCAGCAAATGCAACAGCTGACCTTATTACCAATGCGACGAAACTCGGAACTTCTAATATAGTTTTGGAATATGACTTAGCATGGAATCATACAACTGCATATACTGGAAATATTCCTAATATCGTGAATGATGTTAAAGAGATGATGCCAACATCTACTCCATAATTTGCATTGACATAAATAGCTCATGTTTTTAATTAAACATGAGCTATTTTTATTTAAAACTGAACAAAGTTCATTCTCGATATTTATAAACTTCATGCTACAATACGCGCCAATCTTAGCACGGCTTAAAAGCCCTAATTTATAGGACCTCGCTAATGTTTGCCAATATCTCGATTTCTGAATTCGACCCAGAATTAGCTAAAGCAATTGATGCTGAAGGTGAGCGCCAAGAAGCGCACATCGAGCTAATCGCTTCTGAAAACTATTGCTCTCCAGCAGTTATGGAAGCTCAAGGCTCAAAACTCACTAACAAATATGCGGAAGGCTACCCTGGTAAACGCTATTATGGCGGTTGCGAATATGTAGACATCATCGAACAATTGGCGATTGACCGTGCTAAAGAACTCTTTGGTGCTGACTATGCTAACGTTCAGCCACATGCCGGCTCACAAGCAAACTCTGCTGTTTACCTAGCGCTTCTTAACCCAGGCGACACAGTTTTGGGTATGAGCTTGGCTCACGGTGGTCACTTGACTCACGGTGCAAAAGTTAGCTTCTCTGGTAAAACATATAACGCGATTCAGTACGGCTTAAATGTTGAAACTGGCGAGATCGATTACGAAGAAGTTGAACGTTTAGCTGTAGAACACAAGCCACGCATGATCGTAGCTGGTTTCTCTGCCTATAGCCAAATTGTTGACTGGCAACGTTTCCGTGAAATTGCGGATAAAGTTGGTGCTTACCTGTTTGTAGACATGGCGCATGTTGCTGGTCTGGTTGCTGCGGGTGTCTACCCAAGCCCAGTACAAATTGCTGACGTAACAACAACGACTACACATAAAACACTTCGTGGCCCACGTTCAGGTTTAATCCTTGCGAAAGCAAATGAAGAAATTGAGAAAAAACTTCAATCTGCAGTATTCCCAGGCAACCAAGGTGGTCCATTGGTTCATGCTATTGCAGCTAAAGCAATCTGCTTTAAAGAAGCAATGACTCCTGAATACAAAGAATATCAAAAACAAGTTGTGGTAAATGCTCAAGCAATGGCTGAAGTATTAATCGCACGTGGTTATGATGTAGTATCTGGCGGTACTGAAAACCACTTATTCTTACTGTCATTGATCAAACAAGACGTGACTGGTAAAGAAGCGGATGCTTGGTTAGGTGCTGCTCACATTACTGTGAACAAAAATGCTGTACCAAATGACCCACGTTCTCCGTTCGTAACTTCTGGTATCCGTATTGGTACTCCAGCTGTAACAACACGTGGTTTCGGTGAAGCTGAAGTACGTGACCTAGCAGGTTGGATTGCTGATATTCTAGATGCCAAAGGCGACGAAGCGGTAATTGCTGCGGTTAAAGAAAAAGTTGCTGCTGTATGTGCTAAATTCCCTGTTTACGCAAAATAAGTTAAAGACTTGAGAAAGCCCCCCTCAAGGGGGCTTTTTTTATATATGATTAAAGGTCATATTCTTCAAATATCATATTTCTGCTATAACAGAATAATACTCCATAAAAGATATAACTCATTTTGCTATTGCTGTAATGACATCTTTCTTTCAAAGGAAACAGGTAAATGGCTAGACCAACAATTATTATTTCACAACAAGATCTTCAGCGTTTAGAAACCATGCTTGAGCATCAATCTAAACTGAGCCCAACGATGCAGCATCTTGAAGACGAAATTGCCCGTGCTGATGTAGTGGCTCCCCAAGATGTCCCTCAAAATGTAGTCACTATGAATGCGCGTGTGCGTATTATCATTGCACCCGCTAGTGAATCTACGGATATTACCCTGGTTTATCCACATGATTTCCGCGGTGAAAAAGGCCAAGTCAATATACTTGCACCGGTAGGCGCAGCAATTTTGGGACTGGCAGAAGGACAGGAAATTGAATGGCCACAGCCAGATGGTCATTTAATGAAAGTGAAGATTGAAAAAGTGTTGTATCAGCCAGAACGTGAAGGCGATTATCTATAATTGTTTTGAATAAATAGCCCCATATTTAGGGGCTTTTTTAATGGGTAAATTAAGCTTAATTTTTTTCTTACTTTACTGAAGACGCTGCTAAAAGGTCACTGTGTAAATCAGAAAACTTCAACACTTCAGCGCGTATTGTAGTGATCACTGTCAAAGCTTTGACAATGTTTAGGGCGTATTAAGGGCAGACTGTATTTCAACAACATAACCTTGCAATAAAAATTGAAATATAAGGAATAGCCAGAAGCCAAACTCAAATAAATTCCTAGGTTCAAATTACCAATATCAACCTATTCAAGTGAAACCGATTACCTGTCGCATGTGTGTAGAAATTGAAGGAATCAAATTCTCTTCCAAGAAGTGTAGAACTATTTCTTTAAAAACCAAGTATTTAATCAATAATGAACAGGCAAAAGGCTTTACTGCATTAGCAGGTACGCCTTTGAACCATCCAGCAGTACCGGTAAAAAATGGAACAGCCAAGCTGATTGAGGTGGATTCACGTGGTAGCAAAGCAGACACTTGGCATACCGACATCAGCATTATTGAGGATTATCCAAAAAGCTTCCATTTAACGCAACAATAGATTTTACGTTCTCAACAAAAATTGGGTGATAGGTATATGTTATTGTCTGGGTATATGCAGATCGGTTAGCTGCTTAGTGACGGTAAGTTTAAAGTCAGTGATTAGGTGAAAAGGTATGCGGTGTTTAATTGGGTACTATTTTTACAGCAAAAAACGCTAATTTGTGATTTTTATGCGGTCTATAAAAAGTCAAAGTTGCCGTGATGGCTGGTGTTCCGACCAACCTTAAATAAGCAACTGCAATATTTTATCCAACAACGCATTGTAGAGTGGAGTTATAGCCAAATTCGTATTATTGATATGCAGCGTTTAAAACAAATGAGCTAGTTATAGAAATATTACTAAACTTACTCAACACACTGAAATTTTCTAAAATAATTGAACAGGTTATAAAAAAATTAAGCCAATAAAAAAGGCAAAGTAAAACTTTGCCTTTTTTGATCTGTACCGATCTTAGTGATGGTGACCACCTGCGCCGTGTACATGACCGTGTTCTAATTCTTCAGCAGAAGCTTCACGAATTTCAACAATTTCAACTTCGAAAGTTAAGTCTTGACCAGCAAGAGGGAAGTTAGCATCCACAACGATTGTGTCGCCTTCAACTGCTTTAACAGTCACGATTTGCACGCCATCATCAGTTTGAGCTTGGAATTGCATACCTGGCTGGATGTTGTCCACACCTTGGAACATTTGAGCAGGAACTTCTTGAACCATTTCTGGGTTGTATTCGCCATAACCTTCAGCAGCAGGAACGTTTACAGTAAATTTATCACCAACAGTTTTGCCTTCTAAAGCATTTTCTAAACCTGGGATGATGTTACCTGCACCGTGCAAATATGCAAGTGGTTCACCTTGTGATTGGTCGAGAGTTTCGCCTTCTGCGTTAGTCAACGTGTAGTGGAAAGAAACCACGAGGTCATTTGCAATAGCAGTCATGTTATTGATCCATTCAATTTTTAAAGGGGACATCATAAAGTGAAAAGCAGATTTTGTAGATCATAATTATCAAAAATCTGCATTTTCTACATTTTTAATGGCATTTTGTTAATAATAGGGGCGGTTTTTTAAATTTCAATGCAATTTTATCTTTGGACCTGTTTTTCTTGTGACAAAATCTTTGGCAGTCAAAATTCCCGCATGGGTATAACCATGAATCGCGGCTTGATGCAGTCGATATAAAGAAACATACATTGATTTCGCCAGAAAACCTTGTACATTGACTTGGCCGAGTAATTCTCCTACTGCTTTATTATGACTTAATGACACCAGTGAGCCTTTGTCGGAAAATTTAAACATCGGCTGTGGTTTGCCTTGAATACGAGCTTTCATGGCTCTGACCAAGAAACTAGCCTGTTGACTGGCTACTTGAGCACGTGGGCCAAGTACAGGTTCATCTGCAGCCGGTTGGCAATGAGCGCAGTCACCAAAAGCAAAAACATTCGGGTCAGATAAAGTTTGCAGCGTTGCATACACTTTTAGCCGGTGAATATTGTCTTTTTCAAAGTCTTCTAATTTTTCCAGAACAGCAGGGGCTTTAATCCCTGCCGCCCAGACTTTCAGGTCCGCGTCTATAGAGTTTCCATCGGCAAAGTAGACTTTCTCGTTATCTACTTTGGATACCCGATGCTGGGTTAAAACCGTAATACCGAATTGCTCTAATTGATGACTGGTATGCTGTGCGATGGTTTCAGAAAGCGCAGGTAATATCCGGTCGGCCGCTTCTATGACAGTAATATTGACATTTTTCGGATGAATTTTATTTAGCCCATATTTAAAGAAAGTCTGCTTGGCCTGATACAGTTCGGCTGCAAGTTCGATACCGGTTGCGCCTGCACCAATAATGGCAATATTTAAGGTACGGCTGATTTCATGGTTCTGTGCTTCTAAATATAAATGCAATAAATCTTGCTGAAATACATCTGCCTGTTTGCGGCTATCCAGAAAATGACAGTGCTGTTTCACGCCTTCGGTATTAAAGTCATTCGAAGTCGAACCCACGGCAATAATGAGGGTATCGTAATCCAGACGAATATTTTTTTGAGTTCGATCAAGTTTGGATCGCTGCGATGTTTCAAGAACGATTTGTTTGCTTTTCTGATCGATCTCGATAAAGCTCCCTAAGACAAACTCATAATAATGTTTGGCAGAATGGGCGAAATAATTGGTTTCTTCGGCGTGTGGATTGAGAGTGCCTGCCGCAATTTCATGTAATAGCGGTTTCCAGATATGAGTCAGTTTCTGATCGACCAAGGTGATTTTGGTTTTATTACTTTTACCTAAAGTATTGCCCAGTTGGGTGGCCAGTTCTAAACCGCCGGCACCACCACCCACAATGATAATTTTATGTAGATTGCTCATATTTAACCTATTTATTATTTTCAAGACAAAAAAAGAAGACGGCATCAATATGCCATCTTCAATTCATTGCTTTTGTTTAAATTGTTATACAGCTTACATAATTTAAAGAAATGTCACGCAATTAGCCTAGAGGATACGTTTTAACTTCCACTTCATCACTAGAGAAGAAAGTGAAAAGCTGTTTAAACCAAATGGCAATTTTCTGGAAGAAATTGGCTTCTTCAATCTGTACATCATTTTCAATGGCAATGGTGCGAATCAACTGGTTGTTTTGGTAAACCTGTACGGTTGCCAATTCCATCACTTTAGCTACTGGAGCGGTCAGGAGTTTTTCTTTAATTTCGACATTTAAGTGAGTTTTGGTTTCTTGTAATGGGTCGATTGCCTGAATTGTTCCATTACCTGTATTCAACATAATGCGCTGATTAACAGTGTCATAGGTTTGCAGATCAATCGCATAAGACTGGTCATATAAAGACGTGGTAATAATTTGCGGTTTGCTGGTTTCCAGTTTGAACATTTTCAAAGTGGACTTAATCACCGGTAATTCAGCAATCAGCTGCTTGTCTTTAATCGCCACTTCATTACGCGTATAGGTATAAGCCATGTTCAGCAGGGTATGGGCAATTTCAGCACGTTTTAAAGCATTTTTTGTACCCATAACCACCACAACCAGACGACGTTCAGGCAATTCAGGATTACCAGTAGGACGGTGTGCAGTAAGTGCCAGGTTATAACCTGCGGCTTTGGTAAAACCTGTTTTTAAACCATCAACACTTGGGTCAAATTTGAGTGCCAAGTTGGTTGCACGATGAAAACGCTGGTTATAACTGAAACTCGGCATCACTGAATAATGCAAGTATTCAGGTGTCTCTGCTGTAAGTGCCTGACCCAATAGTGCCATATCGTATGCTGAGGAAAAATGATCCGGCATGGTTATACCGGGCGCATTAGCAAAATGCGTATCGTTCATTCCCAAGGCTTTGGCTTCAAGATTCATACGCTCAATGAAAGCAGGTACTGTGCCTGAAATGCGTTCAGCTAAAGTTACGGCTGCATCATTGGCTGACATTACGATCAAACCTGCCAGCAATTGATCAACGGAAATCTGTTCACCTTCTTTTAGGTACATTTGTGATTCATCCCACTGCACCATTTTAACTACTGGTGTTGCAGTGATGATTTCATCCTTTTTTAAATGACCTGCTTCAATTTCTTTGAGCGCAATATAAGCAACCATCATTTTGGTCATGGAGGCTGGCGCACGTTGCTCATGGCTATTGTGCTCAGCAATCACTTGTCCAGATTGGGTATCAAGAATGGTCCACGCGGGTGCTTCGACGCTTTCCGGAACGAGGTTCAGTAATGCGGCATTGACTATTGTGGAGCACAATAAACTGAGTGATGCGAGAATGTAGATAACAGCTTTCAATGATGTTCCTTTAGTTGCCAATCCATTGACTTTAAAAATGCAAAAAACCTTGGGCATGCTATGCTTTTTTCTTAATAATGGCTAGTCAGAATTGTAGACAATTGCGACAGTTCAGCATTGTTTTACAAAAAAATGCTAAGCTAGCCCTAAGTTCAGTTTTTTATTTTGTATTGCCCATTATGTTGCATTATCAAATCGAATTTGACGATTATCGTCAGCATTTAATTCACGTGACTCTTCGTTTTTTAGCAGATCCTACTCAAGTATTATCACTCCCAACCTGGATTCCGGGAAGTTATCTGATTCGCGAGTTTTCCAAGCATCTTGAGTCAGTTAAAGCCTACGATGAAGATGGCCGAATTCTGCAAATCCAGAAATTCGAAAAGAATAAATGGCGTTTATTTAATACCGATCATGAACTGATTACAGTTGAATATGATGTATATGCCTATGACCTGTCTGTACGTGGTGCATATGTCGATCAAACACGTTTATATGTGAATCCGGCTTGTGCATGCTTGGGACTGGAAGGTCAGGAAGATAAAGCCATTGAAGTTGAAGTATTCCTTCCGGAAGAACTGAAACACTTCCAATTGGCTACAGGATTGGAAAATAAGAGCTTGGTTAAAGGCCGTCATACCTTAAAAGCCAAAAACTATGCGCAGCTGATTGACTCGCCATTTGAACTGGCAGAGCAAACCCGTTTCAGCTTTGAAGCCAATGGTATTCCGCATGAGTTTGTGGTTTCAGGCAAACACAGCATGAATGCTGAACGTATGCAGCAAGATATTGAAAAAATCTGTAGCACGGAAATTTCAATGTTTGGTTCGGCGCCATTTGAAAATTATACCTTTATGACGATGGCAACAAATAGCTATGGCGGTTTAGAACACCCGAATAGCACTAGCCTGATTACACCACGTGATGACCTGCCAAAAATGGATGAGCCTGTTGAGCCTTCAAAAGATTATCAACGTTTCTTGGGTTTATGTAGTCATGAATATTTCCATTCTTGGCTGGTGAAATTTATTCGCCCAGAAAATTTTGTTAATTACGATTTGAATAGAGAGGGCTATACCTCACTGCTTTGGATCTTTGAAGGCTTTACTTCTTATTATGATGATCTGATTTTGCTGCGCAGTGGTGTCATCAATCAGGAATCGTATATTGCTTTATTAAAAGCACAGATAGATCGTTACTTGCAAAATCCAGGTCATGCGATTCAAACCGTGGCAGAATCTAGTTTTGATGCATGGGTAAAATTCTACCGTCAGGATGAAAACTCGAATAATGCAGGCACCAGCTATTACAACAAAGGTTGTCTGGTTGCACTGTGTCTGGATTTAGGCCTTCGACTGAAAGGTTCAAGCCTTGATGCACTCATGCGTAAGCTGTATGAAAATGCGCAGAAGGGCATTCAAGTAAATGAGCGTACCATCTTTGATTTGTGTCATGAGTTGACGGGTCATAGCTGGCTTGAGCAAATTAATCATTTGATCAATACCACAGACGAATTGCCACTGGATCAGTTGCTGCCCGAATTTGGTCTAAGCTTTGAATTGAAAAATGAAAAAGCTTTGCCATTCGGACTCAAAGTTGCAGACAAACCTGAAGGTGTGGTGATTCAACAGATTCGCCGTGATAGTGCAGCGGCTAAAGCCGGTCTTTCTGCTAATGATGTGATTGTTGCGATTGATGGTTTAAAAGCGTCTGAAAAACTTGTTGAGAAATATTCGAAACAAGAAGGCACTTTCGCTGTGTATGCATTCCGCCGTGATGAATTTATTCAGTTTGAAGTCGAAGGTGGTGCAATTGATTTGACCACGGTTCACTTGAAAGTGGAAGATCAAGCGAAAGCAGAGAAGTGGTTGAAGGCTTAATTTGCTAGTTTTATCAAAGTCATGTAAAACCGATGCTTAGGCATCGGTTTTGCTTATTCAATAGAAATATATTTTCTACAAATATTTAATATAGATGAATTAGTATATTTAAATTCTTCCATAAATTCTGCTCGATTATCTCTGTATTCAAAAAAATCTATAGCCGACCAGGGATAAAACCCTTCAAGATAGTTTATATGATTTTGAAGTAGTTCCCAGCTTTTACTATCAATTTGCCTTTCTAATAAAACTTGTAGTTGTTGAGACTTTGAGCGTAAAGGAACAGCAATCTGAATAAGTTCAGAATATACCGATTTATATTCAAACTCCTTTGTATCAATCGAAAATTGATATGTCAGTTTATATATTTCTGAGGTAAATTGGCTGTGAAGATCCCAAATTTCTGTAACCAACTTGGAAGTTAAAGAAAGGTTATGTTGATGTTTCCAATTTAAAACTAATATTGCTGCAGTTACTGCTGCAAAAATTGTTGCTGCAGAACTCAATATAGAGATTAAAAAATTAAGATGATCATAATTGTCAGTTCTGGTAAGTAACCATCCACCGTACCAAAAATATAAAATATTGATGCCTAAGAAAGCACTGATTAACAAAATAGTAATATGAGTCGAGAGTAGTAATCTCAAAAAACTTTGAAATAATTTTGATAGCATTTGGGACTAATTATTTTTTAGATTTCTACAAAATGCATTAAAAGTTTATTTAGATCAATGATTAATATTTTTATGTATCAATTATCTCTAGTAAATTGAATATCCATAAGGACTTAAAAGTAGCGGAATATGGTACTGCTCTAAATTACCATCAATCAAAAAACTACAGATACTTTAGAAAAATACGTTATTTATCATTGGTCGCACCTTCATTCAACTTCCCTCATTTATCACCTTGCTGAGCTTCAAGTACAACCTTTATATCTTGGACTCTCCCACAATATCCTGTTGAAAATTACCGCTCGAAAGCTTTTAAAGTTTAGTAAAACTTAAGTGAGAAGCCCATACCTCACAATGATAACTTTTTCGACTTATTAGTACAAAATTTGCAGCGTATTCCTTAATAGATAATTTATTTGCATGATACCCAACATGTTTTAATAAATTGGGTTGTAAAACAGTAAATCAATTAGTTTGGATTTTAATCAATATTGTGAGTTTTTTTGATTTAAATTATTGATAAATATATATTATATCTTATTCAAGCCTTGATTCATTACTCATGCAGTTAGGTGTGCAGATGTAGCTGTAGATAACGACTACAAGTACCTATATTCGAAAAGAGACGAAATTTCAAGTAGAATATAAGGATTGGTGAACAACACCGATGTATACGAATTTTCAGCCAGACAGCAAGATGAAAAGATATTGTTGTTTAGCTGAGGTGCAATGAGCACCGATACTTTCGATGTTTTATTTAAGCAAATCGGTTCGCAGGGTCGGGTCAAAAGCTCGATCCTCAAAACTCAATCCAACGCAAGGGGCTATATATGGCTGGTGGAAAGTCAACAATCATTTACACACTGACTGACGAGGCGCCATTGTTGGCGACTTATTCGCTACTGCCGATCATTGAGACCTTTACTAAGCCGGCCGGTGTCGAGATTGTCAAAAGTGACATCTCTGTAGCGGTTCGTGTGCTCGCAGAATTTGCAGACTGCCTAAACGAAGAGCAGAAAGTTCCCGATACCCTCACGGAGCTAGGTCGTCTTACTCAAGATCCAGACACTAACATTATTAAATTACCGAATATCAGTGCCTCTGTTGGCCAGCTAACAGCGTGCATCAAAGAGCTTCAATCTAAAGGCTACGCGATCCCTGATTATCCGGAAAATCCAACGACTGAAGAAGAAAAGTCAATCAAGGTTCGTTATGGCAAATGCTTAGGCTCTGCTGTAAACCCGGTATTACGTGAAGGTAACTCTGACCGTCGTGCGCCTGCTGCTGTAAAAAATTATGTGAAAAAACACCCGCATTCAATGAGCGAGTGGAAACAGTGGTCACAAACCCACGTTTCACACATGAGCGAAGGCGACTTCTATCACGGCGAAAAGTCAATGACCCTTGACCGCGCTCGTAACGTAAAAATGGAACTTATCACCAAGAGCGGTGAAACCATCGTTCTTAAGCCAAAAGTTGCGTTGAAAGATGGCGAAATCATTGACTCAATGTTCATGAGCAAAAAAGCGCTTTGTGACTTCTACGAGAAAGAACTTGAAGATTGTCGTGAAGCAGGCATTTTGTTCTCTTTACACGTTAAAGCAACCATGATGAAAGTTTCGCATCCGATCGTATTTGGTCACTGTGTGAAAATTTACTATAAAGAAGCGTTTGAGAAGCATGGCAAGTTATTTGACGAGCTAGGCATCAACATCAATAACGGTATGGCGGGTCTCTACGAGAAACTTGAAACTTTACCTGCATCTCAGCGTGAAGAAATCATCCGTGACTTGCATGCGTGTCAAGAACACCGTCCAGCACTTGCAATGGTTGATTCAGCAAAAGGCATCACTAACTTCCATTCACCAAACGACGTAATTGTAGATGCTTCTATGCCTGCAATGATCCGTGGTGGCGGTAAAATGTGGGGCGCTGACGGCAAACCTTATGACTGTAAAGCTGTAATGCCTGAATCGACTTTCGCACGTATCTACCAAGAAATGATCAATTTCTGTAAGTGGAATGGCAACTTCGATCCAAAAACAATGGGTACTGTACCTAACGTTGGTTTGATGGCGCAAAAAGCGGAAGAATACGGTTCACACGACAAAACTTTCGAAATTCCTGAAGCGGGTATTGCCAACATCACCGATCTTGAAACTGGTGAAGTGTTGATGACTCAAAACGTTGAGGAAGGCGATATCTGGCGTATGTGTCAGGTGAAAGACGCACCGATTCGTGACTGGGTGAAACTTGCGGTAAATCGTGCGCGTAACTCTGGCATGCCTGCGATCTTCTGGCTTGACCCGTACCGTCCACACGAAAATGAATTGATCAAGAAAGTTGAGAAATACTTGAAAGATCACGACACGACTGGTCTTGATATCCAAATCATGTCACAAGTACGTGCAATGCGTTATACGCTTGAACGTGTTGCTCGTGGCCTGGATACGATTTCTGTAACGGGTAACATCTTACGTGACTACCTGACTGACTTATTCCCGATCATGGAATTGGGTACGTCTGCGAAAATGCTTTCTATTGTGCCGTTAATGGCGGGTGGTGGCATGTACGAAACGGGTGCAGGCGGTTCTGCTCCTAAACACGTACAACAGTTGGTTGAAGAAAACCATTTACGGTGGGATTCACTCGGTGAGTTCATGGCGTTGGCTGTTTCTCTAGAAGAGATGGGCATCAAAGAAGACAATGCTGCTGCGAAGTTACTGGCTAAAACTTTAGACCAGGCGACTGGCAAATTGCTCGACAATGATAAATCACCTTCACGTCGTACTGGCGAGCTCGACAACCGTGGCAGTCACTTCTACCTAGCGAAATACTGGGCTGAAGAACTTGCTGCGCAAGACGAAAATGCTGAATTGAAAGCGAAGTTTGCTCCGCTTGCAAAAGCATTGGCTGAAAACGAAGACAAGATTATTGCTGAACTTGCTGAAGTTCAAGGCAAACCAGCAGACATCGGCGGTTACTACGCTGTTGATCAAGCGAAAGTAAATGCTGTGATGCGTCCAAGTGTAACGTTGAATACAGTGCTTGCAGCTGTTACAGCTTAATGAATGTAATGCAAAGCCGACTTTGTCGGCGATGCAAAAAAAGCCGGTGCATATGCACCGGCTTTTTTTGTTCGTAAGCTTACGATACAAACTTTCCCAAAAAAGGAACCTGTTTAAACTAAATCTTAACGACCATTACGTCCACGACCACGAGGGGTTTTGGTATTTGGGCGTGTCGTACCATTGGTTTTACGACGAGGTTTATCTGCATCGTCCATTTGCCAAATACGCGTTGTACCACCGCCAGCTTTTTTCTTGCCTTTAAATGGCGCTTCGCCTCTTTCTTCACGAGCTTTATCTTTAGCAACCGAAAAATGCTGTTTTTTGGTCGGGGTCTTTTTCGCAAAAGAACGACCTTCATACGGTTTATCCGCAGGAACATCTTTAAAGTCTGGGTAAAGTAAAGGCTCGATCTCAACTTGCTCACCTGGTTGCAAGCCAAGTTTTACAATGCTAATGCTACCAATTTGAGTGCGAATTAAACGTAAAGTAGGAAAACCAACTGCAGAGGTCATACGACGAACTTGACGATTGCGCCCTTCACAAATTTGAATTTCCACCCATGAAGTTGGAACACTGGCACGGAAACGTACAGGTGGTGTCCGTTCCCATAACCAGTCAGGCTCGTCAATTTTTTTTGCCTGAGCCGGCAGGGTGATGCCATCTTTAAGCTCAACGCCTTTACGAAGTTGCTCTAAGGCTTCTTCAGTGATGTCACCCTCGACCTGTACTACATAAGTTTTAAACTTTTTGTTGGCAGGGTTGGTAATGAACTGGTTCAAACCCCCATGATCCGTCAAGAACATTAAACCTTCTGAATCTAAATCAAGACGACCAGCAATACGCAGGTCAGGATCTTGAGTAAAATCAGCCATGGTTTGATGTTTCTCGTCGGCACGGAATTGGGAGAGAACGTCATAAGGTTTATTAAGAATAACTATTTTCACAGTAACCTACTAAAAAGATTAAATATATTTTGTTGTGGTTTTCGAGTTACCCGTTTAGTTACCCGTTTTGGGAGGTGGGGGTAAAAGGTGTTAAAGAAAAGCCCACTATGTGGGGGCTATCATATCAGATTCTGTTTTGTGTTCTTCAACTTTATTCTTGACCTATTGTGAATACTAAGACCTATTTTTTTCTAAAAGTTGAATAGGATGTTTAATTTTGTAGAGTTCAGCAAGGCATGAACTATTTAGTCCGAATGTTGTAAACAATGTCGACTTATGAAACCTCCTTTAAAGTTTGTAACCTTAAGAGATAACCTCATTCCTCGGTCAAACTGTTTATGGGGGCTTCTGAAATCAATCATTCTGCGATAAATGACATTCAGGCACCCAAGAGCTGATTTTTTAATTTCGTATATGATGACTTACATATAGTACAAAAAATAATCAAAAGTGATTTGGAAAGCTACAAATTTGAATGATAGTTTAATATTCATATATTTATTTTAATAATTTGAGGTGAAGAATGAAAATGCTGGCCCTATTAAGTGCAGGTATAGCAGCGAGCTATTGCTATAAAACCGTGAAGACGAATAAGCAAAATTCGTTAAAACCTAATTTTGATGAAATTATTAAACAATCTCTACTTAAAGATTTCCTGGTCTAACGCAGGAAAATATTAATTTTGATAGATTTGATAAAATAAAGAGATTATTGAAATGATATCAGTGGAAATGAAATGATACGAGTAAAAACTCAGTTATAAAAATTTTATTAACCCTATTAAATTTTGGAAATTTAGATAAATTTCTAAAAAATATAACTTAACTATGATATTTGGAAATAGACCAGTTCTATAAAACCTACTTATTCAACAGGGTAACAGTAATATCTTGTTTTCACTCCAATAACTTAAAAACAAAAAATATAAAATTGTGAATTAAAGAGCCTATTTAAGTTGAGAGAGTTAGGTAGACTTTTTACTAACTTCTAAATTAAATAATATGCTTACCATGTACAGGTGGTAACAATGAACTTTCTGTATCTATGGATAATATATTAAGAGATTTTAGATCGCATAAGTATGATGCTGACTGGGGTTCAAAAGAAAAATGATTTAGTCATTTTAACTGAACCTGGCGATATCACGATCAGTAAAATTTACTTTACTTTAAAGATACCGGTTTTATATTCAATAAAAATTGATTGAAAAAGATTAAAGTTGTAATTAGGTGTTTTTAACTTATATAGAGTAGATAAATATAATTCATTAAAGAATAAGGAATGCAGAAATATTAAGAATGACGACTTTCATAAAAAATGACCAATTTGATAATCATCAAGACCGGAGCGTTGAGTTTTATTTCAGCGAAAAATGGGGTTATTTCCCGTCTAAATCTCCAAAACACTAAAATTCGATTAAAGTATTTATGCAATAAGATAAGAAAAGTTGAAAGTATTGCTGTCTGACAATTATTTTTAAAGTCATTTGCTACAAAGGGAGAACTTGTACAATGGGTTATCAGAAAATCATAGTTCCTGTGGATGGTAGCAAAATTACCGTAAATGCAGATTTATCACTGAATGTTCCAAATAATCCGATCATTCCTTTCATTGAAGGTGATGGAATTGGGGTAGATATTACACCAGCGATGAAAGCTGTAGTAGATGCCGCAGTTCAAAAAGCCTACGCTGGCAAACGTTCGATCGAGTGGATGGAAGTTTACTGCGGCGAAAAAGCAGATAAAATCTATGGGACTTACATGCCGGAAGAAACGTTTGAAGCGCTTCGCGAGTTCGTTATTTCGATTAAAGGCCCATTAACCACTCCTGTAGGTGGTGGTATTCGTTCTCTCAATGTCGCTTTACGTCAAGAATTAGACCTTTACGTATGTGTACGTCCAGTTCGCTGGTTCGAAGGTGTTCCTTCTCCAGTGCATCATCCTGAACTGACTGACATGGTGATCTTCCGTGAAAACTCTGAAGATATCTATGCGGGAATTGAATGGAAAGCGGATTCACCAGAAGCCAAAAAAGTCATTAAATTTCTGAAAGAAGAAATGGGCGTGACTAAAATCCGTTTCGAAGATAACTGTGGTATTGGTATTAAGCCAGTCTCTAAAGAAGGGACTCAACGTCTGGTTCGTAAAGCCATTCAATTTGCAATCGACAATGACAAGCCTAGCGTGACTTTAGTTCACAAAGGCAACATCATGAAGTATACCGAAGGTGCATTTAAAGAATGGGGTTACGAAGTCGCGCTTGAGCGTTTTGGTGGTGAACTTCTTGACGGTGGTCCATGGGTCAAAATCAAGAATCCTAAAAATGGTAAAGACATCATCATTAAAGACGTCATTGCCGATGCGTTCTTGCAACAAATCCTGATGCGTCCCTCGGATTACTCCGTTATTGCCACGTTGAACTTAAACGGTGACTATATTTCTGATGCACTTGCAGCGGAAGTGGGTGGTATTGGGATTGCTCCTGGTGCAAACATCGGGGGTGCAATTCAAATGTATGAGGCGACTCACGGTACTGCACCTAAATATGCTGGCCAGGACAAAGTAAACCCGGGTTCAATCATTCTTTCTGCGGAAATGATGCTGCGTGACATGGGGTGGACAGAAGCTGCTGACTTGATCATTAAAGGGATTTCTGGTGCCATTGCTGCTAAAACTGTGACTTATGACTTTGAGCGTTTAATGCCTGACGCGACTTTATTACGTTGCTCTGAATTTGGTCAAGCAGTCATCAACAACATGGAATAAGTTGAAGACTTGAACTTTGTATTGGAAAAAACCTGCATTTGTTGCGGGTTTTTTTATATTTACAGAAATCATATTTCATTCAATAGAATTAAAAACTTAAGATGAAATTGATTAAATCACTTTAATTCTTGAAATTAATGTATCAGCATCGAAAAATGTTCAAAAAGAGTTCCTACATATGTTTAATGATGACATTCATGCTGCTTTCAGGTTGTCAGCCACCATCGTCTGGCGAAGCAGTGGGCATTCGTTATCCAGTTTTATATATGCAATTACAACAAATGGACTTGCCTGAACAACTTGCAATGCCGGTTGAAAATATTAAAGCTCGTCAGATTAATGATACTTGGGGTGCAGCACGTAGCGAAGGACGCAAGCATGAAGGCATTGATATTTTTGCCAAGCGAGGCACTTTTGTACTGAGTGCAACACAAGGGATTGTCACTCGAGTCGGAACTAATAATTTGGGGGGTAAGGTGGTCTGGATTACTGGGCCGAATTTAAGTCGACATTATTATGCGCATTTAGACGATTATGCGGATCAGATTCAAGAAGGAGACTGGGTAGAAGTCGGTCAAGTGATTGGTTATGTAGGAAATACCGGTAATGCCAAAAATACACCGCCCCATTTACATTATGGTATTTATCTCAATGGGCAAGGTGCGATCAATCCTTATCCTTATCTGGTTCCAGCTTCTTAAAAGTATCAGAATAAATCAGATTTCTCTCATCTTCTGACTTTGATCCGAGCGGCTATACCAAGCCAATTGTAAAGTTCCCAATAATAGAACTACAGTAGCCAATATAAACTGTTGATGATAAGTTACACCGAAATGTTGCAGGGCACTAAAACTTAATCCGCCAATCAGCTGCACAGATGCAAAACACAGGGTAGCAATACTCCAGAGCTTTTTATAAGCCAGACCGTAAAGTTGTAAAATCGTATAAGAGGTCAAAAACACCACGGCCGGATTGAGCATTCCTGTAAAGAAGGAGGAAGCAAAAGTCAGCAGCTGACTGGTGTTTAATGTGGCAATAAAAATCGCCAGGATATATAGACTATACAGAATTTTCAGACTGGTAAAATTCCCAAATTTTCTTGCCAGTGAGTAAGCGGAAAAAGCCCCCAAAGCACTGCCTACGCCATACAGAATCCAGTTAAAATTAATCCAGAACAGATTCAGCCCCAGTTCATGGCTGAGATAGTCAATCCAGAATAATGAATGCGGAATATAGGCAAATGCGCTGCAAGCATACACAATCATCACGCTATAAAAGAGAGCATTGAGGGGGGTAGATACATTCTGAACGGTTTGTGCAGACAAATGATGCTTAAATTGTTGCAGCAGCAGACTTAAGCAACCACAAATAATCAGCGCAAACCCACATAAAATAAGCCAGGCTGTCTGTATCGAAATTTGATCCAGATAAGGCAAGAAAAGCGTGGCTACTAAAACCCCAAGACCAATTCCACTAAAGCCAATAAAATTGATTTTAAAACGATCCTGAATGTCGCAGCATTGTGCAACCACACTAGGGGATAAAATCATTAACAAGCCACCGCTGATCCCCGACATCACACGCCAGAAGACATACCAAGCTTGAGGGAAATTTGCAAAAGCACAGCACATTAAACTGAACATTCCCGCAATTGCGGCAATCTGAATGTAAAGGGTCATGCTTTTGTTTTGAGGCAGTCGCATGGCTACAAAAGCGCCCATCAGATAGCCGAGTAAATTGGCACTCCCTAAAAGACTGGCAAAACTGCTTGACCAGTCAAATGCTTCACGTGTGCTGGGTAAAAGTGCGGTATAGGAAAAACGTAAAATACCAATTCCTAAACACATGCTGAGGCATAAAAAAAGACTAAGTCTGATATTGTTTGGGGACATCCGTGTGCTCGTAGCTATTTGGTATTCATTCAACATAATAAATAACATGAGTACCAAACAATGAATAGGATCAGACCTTACAAACGCTGCACAAATATCGATGTTTGACCCATTAAGTAATATTTAAGACAACTCTTATAGAGTTGGGTGACAGATAGCCCTTTATTTTGAAAATTGAATTTTTTCAATAAAGGCATACAATGCCGCTACTTTATTATACTTTTTGCAATTATGAATTTCTCATATCGCGCTGATATAGATGGCTTAAGGGCTATCGCCGTTTTATTGGTGATTTTTAACCATATCGGATTATCTTTCTTTTCTGGAGGATATATTGGTGTTGATGTCTTTTTTGTGATTTCAGGTTATTTAATTACCCTCATTTTAACCCATGAAATTCAGTCCAAACGGTTTTCTATAGCACGCTTTTACAAGAAACGCGTGGTACGTCTAGCACCTGCTTATTTTACGGTGCTCAGCGTGGTTAGCATCATTGCCTGGCTGGTAATGTTACCAGGTGATCTGACTCAATATTTTGATAGTGTCATGTACGCAACTTTGCTGATGGCGAATATCTATATGCGCAATGAAGTAGGAGATTACTTTAGCCAGACTGCTGAAAGTATTCCTTTATTGCATTTGTGGTCGCTTGGAGTAGAAGAGCAGTTCTATATTTTCTGGCCTTTATTATTATTGCTGTTTGTTGGAAAGGTATCACGTAAATATAGCTGGGCTATAGTCACGACATTAATCGTGGCCTTATTGTTTTATGCCCAGCATAAATTGACGCAAAATGCAGAGAAGGCCTATTTCAGTATGCCAGTACGTGCCTTTGAGTTGCTCATTGGTGCATTGATTGGCTTTTTGCCACAGCTTAAGCTGCCAAAAAAAATAGTGCAAAGTCTGGTTTGGGGCAGTTTAATCGTATTGTTTGCGGTAGCAGCGTATTTTAATGAAAAGACTCCATTTCCGGGAGCAATGGCGCTTATCCCATGTTTGGCAACAGCTTTCATTATCTATTTGGGGCAATGTTCACCTTCAAGTAACCTGTTACTCAACAATCCTCTGAGTACCTGGATTGGAAGGATTTCCTATCCTTTGTATTTATGGCACTGGCCTATTATTGTATTGTTTGGCATTTATATGCGGCCATTAAATACAGAAAATCAGGCTGTGATTGTACTATTGTCTATCCTGTTGGCATTTTTAACTTATCAACTGATTGAAAAACCAAGCAAACGTTTTGTGATGATGGCCAATTACAAAGTGATAATCATCGGTTTTCTGGTACCCGCCCTCAGTTTTATTGCTGTTGCAAAGACCATTAATATCAATAAAGGTTTTCCAGAACGATTCCCTGAATCTATTTATATCAAGCAACAAGCACTCAATTCATTTGCCCATGTGATTCGAAATAAATGTATGGATATTGAAGATCCGAAAGCATTACCTGAGCAGGATGATTGTGTTTTGGGCAAAGCGAAAGCCATTATCGATTTTTTATTGATCGGTGATTCTCATGCCAATGCTTATACCGCAATGCTGGACGTATGGGCTAAAGATGCCAATTTACGCGGTTATGACGTTACTCAAAGTTCAACTTTCTATTTGCCTGGTGTGCATCGTTTTGACTCTAATTTTAATCGATGGGAAGAGCTGAGTGAATTTAAATTAAGGAATGAGGCCATTACCGCTCATCTTGCAAAAACACATTATCCAAGCATTGTTTTAGCGGGTTCATATGTACCGTATTTTGGTCATGAGGTAAAACTTGAAGATGATATTCATCATTCAAATGAAGAAATATTCAAAAACGGTTTCATGAAAGCGCTGGAAATTGCCTATCAGTCCAGTGATCAGGTCATATTGCTCAATGATGTCCCTTGGTTAGATCAAGATGGAGTGCCGGCAGATTGTAATCTACGCAATGAAATTTTAAACACAGAGGCTCAATGTACTGTTTCTAAACGCAATTATGAAGCACAGCTCATGAAATTTAATCGGATTGTTGCAGCAGCAAAACTGAAATACCCTGACTTGAAAATTATTGATCCGACGAAGGTGATGTGTAATCAGCAGACCTGTAAAATTATGCTCAACAATGTGCCTTTATACCGAAATAAAGACACCAACCACATTAATAATCAGGGTTCTCGGCAATTAGGGATTGAATATTTAAAACGATATGGTAATCCGCTGAAAGATCAAAAATGAATTGCAGACATAAAAAACCGCGCTATATAGCGCGGCTTTTTAGCATTTTTAATTAACGCATTTTTGCCAGGAAGCGGCCTAAACGGGTAATCGCTTCACGTAATTCATTTTCAGCCGGCAAGAACACTACACGGAAATGATCTGGAGTCGGCCAGTTGAAACCGGTCCCTTGAACCAGTAACACTTTTTCAGCACGCAAAAAGTCGAGCATGAATTTTTCATCATCCTGAATTGGATAAATCTCCGGATCCAGTTTAGGGAAACAGTACATTGCACCTTCTGGTTTGACACAAGATACGCCGGGAATTGCATTCAGCATTTCCCAGGCGATATTGCGTTGTTCATATAAACGACCACCTGGACGAATCAAGTCATTGATAGATTGATAGCCACCAAGTGCTGTTTGAATGGCATATTGCGCTTGATGGTTGGCACATAGGCGCATTGAAGCCAACATGTCTAGACCTTCAATGTAGTCCATTGCACGTGATTTATCACCGGTAATGGCCATCCAGCCTGAGCGGAAACCTGCAATACGATAGGCTTTAGACAAACCGTTAAACGAGACACACAGTTGATCACCAGCAAGTGCAGCCACTGCCACATGTTCAATGCCGTCATAAACGATTTTGTCGTAAATTTCATCTGCAAATAAAATCAGGTCATATTTTTTTGCAAGTGCAACAATTTGTTCCAGTACATGACGTGGGTAAACTGCGCCTGTTGGATTATTCGGATTGATAATCACAATACCACGGGTATTGGGGGTGATTTTACTTTCCATATCCGCAATGTCAGGATACCAGTAGTTCTCTTCATCGCATTTGTAATGAATCGCCGTACCACCTGACAGGTTTACCGCAGCAGTCCACAAAGGATAATCCGGCATGGGAACCAGCATTTCATCGCCATCATCCAGTAATCCTTGCATTGCCATGACAATCAGTTCGGATACCCCATTACCGAGATACACATCATTGACATTCATATTCAAAATGCCTTTTTGCTGGTAATACTGACAAATTGCTTTACGCGCAGGAAAAATCCCTTTCGAGTCTGTATAACCTACGGCATTCGTAAGGTTTAAAGCGACATCGTTAATAATTTCTTGTGGTGCTTCAAAGCCAAAAGGGGCAGGATTACCGATATTGAGCTTAATAATCTTATGCCCGGCTTCTTCCATTTCGTTGGCCGCTCGTAACACAGGTCCGCGAATGTCGTAGCATACATGCTCGAGCTTAGACGATTTCTTAATTTCGCGAGGGGTTTGGAAAGTGTTCGGCATTTTAATGTTCTCGGAAGGAGTGGAGGTCACTTTTGCATAACGATATAAATAACTTTTAAATGTCTCAGTTGTTACTAAATCAAGATTGCGTTCATCTCGAAGTAAAGCAACAATTTTTTCGTGCGTAAATCCTGCCTGTTGATACTGTCTAATCAAAGGAAGCAAATTTTTAAAAATAACGCTCTTTTTTTGCGACATTTTTTAATCCTGAGCAAGCTTATGATAAAGAGTAACATTAAATTTGCTCACAAAAAAGCATTTCTTAAATGAATTGCTCACTCTATTTTTAAAATTTGCTTACTTTTTGCTTTTTTAGAGAAATTATAGGTCTTTTGTAAAATGTTAACGAAAGACTAGAAATTTAAATATGAATGACGTAAATATAGGATTATTTTATTTTAAATAGCAAGAAAGAAGGTGCGTAGCCATGGGAAAACTCAATAAATCAGACCGAGAATGGCAAAGAGAGTTATCACCTGAAGAGTTCCGTATTACACGTCAAAAGGGAACAGAGCCTGCATTTACAGGTAAATACTGGAACACAAAACAAGATGGTACTTATGTCTGTCGTTGTTGTGGAGAGCCTTTATTTAGCTCAGAGACAAAATATGATAGTGGTTGTGGTTGGCCAAGCTTCTATAAAGCCTTAAATAATTCTGCAATTGAAGAACATCAGGATGCGACCCATGGTATGGTGAGAACTGAAATTGTTTGTCATCATTGTGACGCACATTTAGGGCATGTTTTTGAAGATGGTCCACAGCCAACAGGGTTACGCTATTGCGTAAATTCAGCTTCATTAGAATTAAAAACACAAGAAAAAAATGACGAGGAAACATATCCATGACCAACATTTATCAGTTTGAGGCTGAGTTGTTAGATGGAAAAAATAAATCATTTGCCGATTATGAAGGTAAGGTTTTATTGATTGTAAATACTGCAAGTAAATGCGGTTTTACCCCCCAGTTTGCAGGTCTTGAAAAGTTGTATGAGAAATACAAAGATCAAGGTCTCGAGGTTTTGGGATTCCCCTGTAACCAGTTTGGCGGTCAAGATCCTGGCTCTAATGATCAAATTGGGGCTTACTGCCAAAAAAACTATGGGGTAACATTTCCCATGTTTTCAAAGGTGGATGTGAAAGGCCCAGAAGCGCACATTTTATTCCGTTATTTGACTAATAACAGCAAAGGAATTCTAGGCAATGGGATTAAATGGAATTTTACCAAGTTCTTGATTGGTAAAGATGGCAAGGTGTTAAACCGTTTTGCACCGACCACGAAACCTGAAGAATTAGAAAATGAAGTTGAAGCTGCTTTGGCAAAGTAGTCAAAAGCAATTACTGACTAAAGTAAAATAGGGCGATCAATTGATCGCCCTAAATTTATCTAAAAAAATGCTGTTTAGATTTTTTAAATGAATAGAGTGTTTATAAAATCGCTTTTAAACGCTGAATGGCTTGTTCACACTGCGAAATATCTGCAACCAAAGCTAGACGTACATGGTTTTCACCCGGATTGCCTTGTTCGGTATCACGAGACAGATAGCGTCCAGGAAGTACTTTAATATGCGCTTTTTCCATCAGCATTTTGGCAAATGCTTCATCATTGTCGACTTTTAACCAGTAATAAAAACCTGCATCCGGTTTTTTCAGTGGCAATAAGTGACCGAGTTCATTTTGAAATAATTCAAATTTGGCACGATACAGCTTACGGTTTTCTTCCACATGTGCTTCATCATCCCAAGCGGCAATAGACGCCAGTTGATGCTGCACCGGCATGGCTGCACCGTGATAAGTACGATATTGCAAATACGGTTTAAGTAATGCTGCATCACCCGCTACAAAACCTGAACGCATACCCGGTAAGTTTGAGCGTTTAGAAAGTGAGTGAAACACGACACAGTTTTTATAGTTGTCACGTCCAATTTCAGCACACACTTCAAGTAAGCCGACTGGTGCTTGATCAAACCAGAGTTCTGAATAACATTCATCCGACGCAATGACAAAGTCGTATTTGTCTGAAAGTTCAATCAATTTCTTAAATTGCTCTTTAGATAATACCGCACCGGTGGGGTTGCCAGGTGTGCAAACAAACAGTAATGCTGTTTTTTTCCAGACTTCTGCAGGAACGGCATCAAAATCACCGAGGTAATTGTTTTCTTCAGTACAGTTAATGAAGTACGGTTTTGCCCCTGCAAGTAAAGTTGCACCTTCATAAATTTGATAAAAAGGATTTGGCATAACCACATAAGGTGCATCTTCACGGTTCACCAAAGCTTGAACAAAAGAGAAGATCGCTTCACGTGTACCAGATACAGGAAGAACATTACTTTCAGCACTCATGCTATTCAGCTTAAAACGACGAGTCAGCCAGTGGGCAATGCTTTGACGCAGCTCTGGTAGGCCTTTACTGTTTGGATAAGTCGATAAATGCTTAAAGTTGTCAATAATTGCCTGTTTTACAAACTCTGGCGCAGGATGTTTCGGTTCACCAATCGATAATGGAATCAGTGGTAAATCTGCAGGTTTTATATCCTGAAAAAGTTTATTTAACTTTTCAAAAGGATAGGGGTGCAACAGTGACAAACTTGAGTTCATGAAATCGATACCGCTTAATTTAAGTTAATGTTGGCCAGAGACTTGATTCGAGGCTTCATCCAGTGCCAATTTTAATTGAGCAGCAAAAGTTTGAGCTTCTGAATCGGACATGGGAATGCCATCTTTTTTAGTGACAAAGAAAATATCTTCTGCGCGTTCACCCAAGGTCGCAATTCTAGCAGAGTGAATATCCAAACCTTGCATCATAAATAAACCGCCTATTTTGGCAAGCAAGCCCGGATGGTCAAGTGTTGCTATTTCCACCATGTTTTGCTGTAGCGCAGCATTCATGGTGATATCAACAGTATTTTCAATATCAAAATGACGTAACTGGCGTGGAATGCGACGTTGCATTAAACCTGGATATTTATCCGATTGACTGAGTGCTTTGACTAAAGCCTCAATCACGGTTTCTTCACGTTCAGGATCGGTCAGCAAGGTACCAAAACGGTCAAGCACTACATAGGTGTCCAGGCTAAATGCAGTGGATGCCGTAATAATTCGTGCATCTTGAACGTCAAGATTCATCCGGTCAAATACAGCCACTGTAGTGGCAAATAAATTGGGCTGATCTTGCGTGTAAATAAAGATCTGAACCGCATCTTGGGCATATTGACGATGGGCACGCATTAACACCAAAGGTTCAGTATTGTTGCCATGTTGCAAGATGGCACGGGTATGCCAGGCAATTTCATCGGCTGATTCTTTAATGAAATACTCATCGCCAAGTTCCTGCCAAACCGTTTCTACATCGTATAGTGAGAAATCATTGACCAGCAGTTCACTTGCTGCAAATTTGGTGTCCTCAATCAGCATTTGATAATCGACAGGACGCCCCAGACCGGTACGAATTACATCACGGGCATGGGTGTAAAGCTGACGCATTAAGGAAGCACGCCAGGTATTCCAAAGTTTTGGATTGGTCGCGTTAATATCTGCCACCGTCAAGGTATACAGATAATCCAGATGTTCCATATCACCAAGTTTTTCAGCGAAAGCTTGAACCACATCAGGATCGGAAATATCTTTTTTCTGCGCCGTCATCGACATGAGCAAATGGCTTTGAATCAGCCATGCCACCAGATTGCATTCACGTTCAGTAAAGCCATGTTTGCGACAGAACTTGATTGCATCTTCTGCACCCAATTCACTGTGATCACCGCCACGACCTTTGGCAATGTCATGGAATAGAGCAGCCAAATAAACAATATCGCGACGTGCCAGACGCTGGAACACTGAACTGACCACAGGGAAATTTTTTGCAAATTCAGGCTCTTTAAAGCGGTTTAAATTGCGCAGCAATAATAGGGTGTGCGCATCTACGGTATAAATATGGAACAGGTCATATTGCATCAGGCCCATAATTTGGCCAAATGCAGGAATATAATTGCCTAAAACGCTATATCGCTTCATCGCAACCAAAGTGTCATAAAGACGATGCGGTGAACGAATAATCGCCATAAACAAGGCTTGATGTTGAGGATTATCTCTGTAGTTTTGATCAATACGTTTTGCAGCAAGGATCAGAAGACGCAAGGTACGTGCGCGAATGCCTTCAATTTCAGGGCGATTGGCCAATAAATAGAAAATTTCTAGAATTGCGCTTGGACGTTCTGAGAAAATTTTATGATGCTGTACCGCGAGTTTGCCATCCACCAGTTTGAAGTTTTCATTAATTTCTTCAATTTTGCGTTCATAGTTGGGCAAACGTGGCGTAATCACCGATTCATTAAAGTAAGCCAGCAGCATTTCATTGAGTGTTGAGACTTGCTGCGCGCTACGATAATAACGCTTCATGAATTGTTCGATTGGATAGTTGGGTGGCTGATGTTCTTCACGGGTGTAGCCAAACAGGGCTGCAATGTCGCGTTGGTAATCGAACAACAGACGGTTTTCATCACGCTTGGTTAAGCGGTGTAAATGATGGCGGATTTCCCACAAAAAACTTTCCGCTTCTTCTAATACCCCCAGTTCAAAATCGGAAATAAAACCTAAATGTACCAGATCATAAATGCGATTGACCCGAAAATGGCGTTTTGCAATCCAGCCAATTTGGTTAATATCACGAATACCGCCCGGCGCATTTTTAATATCTGGTTCTAAATTACTTTCAGTATTGTTGTGCTGGGCATGACGTCGTGCCTGCTCATCCATTTTGGCATCAAAAAAGGTTTTATCTGTCCAGGTTTGCGAAACAATACGACGCGGCCATTTGGCTAAATGTTGATTGCCAATAATCAAGCGTGACTCAATCAGGGCAGTGGCTACAGTTAAATCGCTGGTGGCCTGTTCCACACAGTGGGAAATGGTACGTACACTAATGCCCGGTTTAAAATTACCGACATCCCAAAGGGAGGAGATAAAGGTTGAAATCAACTTTTCCTGATCTGGAGTGATTTCATCTTCTGATAAAATCATGATGTCGATATCGGAATAGGGCAACATTTCCCGACGGCCATAACCGCCAACGGCAAATAGTCCCAGATCAGTCTGATCCAGTTCAGCATGCCTCCAGAGGAATTCCAATGCCTCATCAATCAGATTTGATCGGGCCAAAATGATTTCTCGGATTGACTGTCCATTTTCAAAACCTTTCTGAAGCTGATTTTCAACATCGGTGCGCCATTGATTGATCGCCTGAATGTCATGGTTACTTTTAACGTAATTCAACAGCGGAGAGGTATTGATCATGAACAGAGATCCATAAATAAGGTGATACGTTTAGTTTTGCTGAACAATGACTTGAGTCGCCGTATGCAATGCAAGTTCACGTGCTTGATCTGTTGTTTCGGCACGTGCCGTTGCCACACCCATGCGACGACGTTTAAAACCTTCGGGTTTACCAAAAAGCCGTAAATCTGTGTCCGGATTAGATAAAGCAAGATTTAAGCCAGAAAAAGACAGATTGTGATCATCAACACCCGCATAAATAACGGCACTTGCTGCAACGCTATGGCGTGTTGTATTCACAGGCAGGCCTAAAATGGCACGTGCGTGCAGTTCAAATTCGCTCTGGAATTGCGATGCAAGTGTCACAAGCCCCGTATCATGCGGACGTGGTGATACTTCACTAAACCATACTTTATCGCCTTTGACAAACAGTTCGACTCCGAAAATACCGCAACCGCCCAAGGCTGCTGTTACTTTATGTGCAATCCGTTTAGATTCCTCTAAAGCTGCTGGAGTCATAGCTTGAGGCTGCCAGCTTTCGACATAATCGCCAGCATCTTGACGATGTCCGATCGGGTCGCAGTATTGAGTTTCGATTTCACCCGTTTCTGCATTTTTAGCCCGAACTGTCAGTAAGGTAATTTCAAAGTCGAAATCAATTTGTGATTCCACAATGACTTTGCCTTGATTCACACGACCGCCAGTTTGGGCATATTCCCAAGCTGCATCAACCTCATCAAAATTTTTAACCCGCGATTGTCCTTTACCTGAAGAAGACATCACTGGTTTGACGAAATTCGGATAGCCAATATCATCACAAGCCGCGCGGAAAGATTCAATCGAGTCGGCAAAACGATAGGCAGAAGTTGGTAAACCCAGTTCTTCGGCGGCCAAACGGCGGATACCTTCACGGTTCATGGTGAGGTTGACGGCTTTTGCTGATGGAATAACAGTCGCAATATTTTGTTGTTCGATATCGACTAAAACTTCAGTCGCAATGGCTTCAATTTCAGGAATAATGACGTTGGGTTTAACTTGTTGTATAAGTTGTTTGAGTTGTTCGGCATCTGCCATATTTAAAGTATAAGCATAATGTGCAACTTGCATGGCAGGTGCGTGATCATAACGGTCAGCAGCGTGAACTTCCACACCGAGACGTTGTAGAGAAATCACCACTTCTTTACCCAACTCTCCTGAACCTAATAGCAAAACTTTAAACGCAGAAGCTTGAAGGGGAGTACCAATAGTCACGCTCATGTAAATCATCCATGCTTGATTTTATGGGCTTTTAGCATAGCAGAACTGATGGGGGTGATAAGCCTGGATTCATATAAAATAATGATATTGTCTAACAATTTTATTTATAAAGTTGTTTAAAAAAACCTCCCTAAATTCCTCTTTATAAAAGAAGGATCTTGATAGGAAGTTTAGATATCTAGGCTTTAAAAATAAAAAGGCAGGTAGGTATAAATCAAACCATAGGTCACGGCTGCGGTTAAAGTCGCAGGAACAATTTGCTTAAACTTAAAATACAGCCCAGCTAAGGTTAAAAAACCCATCAGCATGGCAAAGCTTTTATCTGGTGTTTCCATCAGCGGCGGAAGAGTAGCGACCACTAACATAGAACTAATCGCGGCAATACCAATACTACCTAAAGCAATTTTGATCCAGACCGAGCCACGTTTTTGTGATTTTTGCTGATGTTTTTGAAGCACATAAAAAGGACCGAAACGTGAAGCAAAATTGGCAATTCCGACAATGATCCCCACCAGAATAATTTCAAGATTCATGAGGCTCTCCAAATTCATCATCATACTGTTTTAAAATATAGTGCTTAAATAAACCGGCTAAAATACCGGATAAAATTCCAATGAAAATCGCAGCCGATAAATTAATGAAATAACAGGCAATAGCGGACACAATTAAACAAACAGCGACGATAAAAGTATGTTTCTTTTCAAAGGCGGCAAGCAGGAAGCTCAAGAACAGGGCAGGAAGCAGGAAATCCAGCGCGGCTTGCAAAAATTGCGGTAAGTGACTGACTTGGTCCGCGAATAAGCCCCCTAAGAACGAACCCAAAGCCCATGATATCCAGCTGAACAGGCTTACCCCCAACATCCAGGACTCAGACCATTCCTGACGACGTTGCGATAGTTTAATCATCCCGGAAGCAAACACTTCATCGGTTAGACCCCACGCCCAAAAGGCTGTCTTTTTTAGGTTTAATTTATCTTGAATCAGGTTTTGAAGGGCTGGACCATAGAGTAAATGGCGAATATCCAAAGCAATCACGGTGAGGGCTGTCATCCAGATGGATGTACCACTACCCAGTAAAGCCACCACTAAAAACTGACTGGCACCAGCATACATAGAGCAGGATAAAAACAGGGCCTCCCAAGGAGTAAAGCCAAATTGTGTTGCAGAAACACCGAAAGCAAAAGAAACAGGAAGATAGGTAAAAATAATGGCTTGACTATCTTTAGCGCCTTGCCAAAAGCCAGCAGCTTGTACTGGAAGGATTTTGTGCTCAGACACGACACACCTAAGGAGAATTAGACAATGAGGGGAAAATGTTGATTGAGTATTCTACCCGAATTCACTAGCATAGTGCCGAAATGTTTGTATAGGCAGCGGATATGTTTGCGTTCAAATCACGTACAATAGTGATGATTTCTGTACTGTGCAGTATTTTTGCATTGCAGGCTTGTGGTAACTCATCTGAAGAACCGAAACAGAAAGTTGAAATTAAGGCTGCACCCAAGCTCACTAATGATGCGACCAGCTATGCCAATGAAGCCTGGAAATTCATGAATCAGGTTGACGGTTTGGTATATGCAAAACAACTGGACGTACTTGAAGAACAGGTTCGTAAGCCGGCCCGAAAGTTAAGCACCGATTGGCGTATTAATGTCAAAATGACTGATTCCGTGACTGAAGGAAAATATGCTCTTTGTCGTAAAGCATTGACCAGTCTGGAAATATGGGCGCGTGAAACGATAGATCAATCCAGTTCGGTTGCACAAAAGCAGACAGATTACGAACGAGATAAGCAACAGTGTAAGGATGCAATTGATAATCCTGAACTTGGAAATACTGACCCGAAAAAGAAAGGGGTTTAATATAGTTAAGACGAGGCAAAGGCCTCGTTTTTTTCGTTCATTTTTTGAATTTTATTTCTAATTATAGTTTTAAAGAATGAATAAGAGAATAAAACGATAATACAATAATTATATAGAATTATCTCCAAGTGATAATTTATTTATAATAATTGGTGTTATTTTATATTTATTTGGATTAAATTCTAATTTCATTTAACTCTAAAATTATCAGGAGTAAGAAAAATTGTTTCATAAAGTGTTTTTATCAATAAGTATGGCTGTTGTTTTGAGTGCTGTGAGTAATCGGGTAATTGCAGCAGAACAATTACAGTCAATCCAATCTACATCAGAAAGTGAAAATGAAGTTGCGCCTTGTAGCAATGATTTTGATAACGTTAATGTTTGCCAATTACGTTCGTAATGGATTGCTATAAGAATGATAAGTGCGATATTAATCTAGGCCTAATGAGGCCTGAATAAGATAAATATTGTAACGGTACTGCCTCTCAATCACTCAGATCTCATTTGTATATTCTGTTATTTAAAAGTCTGAAGATGCATGTGCGATTCGGTGCAATTTACCCAGATCTAAAATTTCGATTTTCCGAAAAGAAAGCCGCAAAATACTCTGCTTCTCTAAGGCTTGCAGTTCCTGGTTTACGGTTTGTCTGGAACAGGTCAGCATTTGCGCCAATTGTTCTTGAGATAAATGAATAGTGTTTGTTTCAATCATCAAATGATTGCCATAGCCATTTAATATAAAGATTAAGCGCTGAGCTAAACGTTGCGTGAGGCTTTGCGTCTGAATTGCAATCAGCTCTAAAAAAGCAAAACGTAACTTTTGACTGGTCAATTGTGCGATGTGATACCAGAACATAGGATATTGTTGCAGTAAATTTTGTATCGCTGCACTGGGAATGTGTAAGATCAGGCTCTTTTGAGTCGCAATGGCATTGTGGGAGCGGGGCTGGGCATCGACCAGTGATATTTCGCCAAACCACATAATCGGTTCCACTATCGCCGCTACGGATTCTTTACCTTCAATATCGATATAGCCTAAGCAAACCGCGCCTTCTAAAACAGCATAGATGCCATTGAATGAATCTCCTGAACGAAAGATGGCCTGTTCCTTAGCAAAATGCTGTTGAACAGCATGACTGATAATAAATTCCTTGAACATTGAAGGTAATTGTGAAAACCACGCGTTATGTTTTAAATGATTAATATAAATGGGTTCTAGCACTTCAATTCCTTTTTTGAAGTCAGTTGTCATTTAGCCGACAACTTTGTCTTGGGTTTTTTTATATAGTGAAAGGATGAGTGTAGCAAGGAAGAGTAACATGACCAAATTAGAACAGCTGTTAAGCCAGTATGCAGCGTATCACCTAGATCACAAAAATATTTTGACGCATTTTGTGGGTATTCCTTTAATTGTGTTTGCGATTCTCTGCTTAACTGCAAGAGCAGGGGTGATGCAGTCAGGAATGGAAATCACCTTGGCATTAGTGCTGATAGTAGTCACCAGTATTTACTATTTTAGCCTCGACCGAATTTTTGCTTTAATTATGTTGATCATTCTGATCGCTGCCTATCCCTTGGCTTTGAAAATTGCCCATCTAGAACTCGTAGTTTGGTTAAGCTTAAGTATTGGTATTTTTGTGGTAGGTTGGGTATTTCAGTTTGTGGGACATTTTTATGAGAAGAAAAAGCCTGCTTTTACCGATGATATTATTGGTTTAGCGATTGGGCCCTTATTTGTTTTGGCAGAACTGGTATTTATGCTCGGTTTTCGTAAGGAATTGGAGCAGCGTATGCTTGATCATGCACGTCTATTACGCGCTGAAATGGATGTCAAGACTGTGAATATCACTTAACATGCATAGCTTAAACATAAAAAAGCCGGTTTATTGAACCGGCTTTTTTATGTACCGTTATGAGGCAGGTCGTTTTAATATTTGGATGCCTGTTTTTCAGGGGTTTTGTTTTCGTGCATATTTTCATGTATAGGGGCTTGAGGTGCAGTAGTTTTAGAGGCGGAAGTTGCAGCTTTTTTATCCGTTTTCATCATGTTGTGATCTGAGTTCATCATTTGATGCTCTGCTTTTTTCTCATGATTTGCTGTATGTTTTGGAGCATGGGCAGTTGAAACACATTTACCACCTTTATGATTTGGACCTGTACCTCCCGTCATGGTGGTGCCTTTAGGGCAAGCAAATGCAGTTGCACTAAGCATAGTGAGGATAGCTGCTGTAAAGATTGTGCTGAGTTTTTTCATTTTCATTATTCTGAAATAAAGGCATTAGTGCCTGTAGTTAAATTAGGCAAATTTGATTAGGGATTGAGTTGTAACATGGTTGCTAAACAGCAAGATTTTAGGATGAAATTGTCGGCATATTTTTAGTTTTAAGCTAGCATTAAGCTTATGCGGGATCTGATTAAATCAGAATAAAATAGTGGATTGCGCTTATATTAAATAGCCTAAGTTATTAGGCATTAAAACCATTCATATTAAAAACTGGATCTAATGCAAAATTATAAGGTATCTAATTAACTCTCAAAGTTGAGTCAATCAAATTGGGAAAATTCAGACAGGGCAGCAGTTCTTTTTATAAATCATCTTTCCCGTGATTCCTGAACTTTAAGCCTACCGAGATATTAACCTGGAAAAAAGCGGAAACTGTTTGAATGCTGGGATTTAGGCTGCATGTTGTAGATGCTCAAAATTTACATTCAGCCCATTTTTAACACTATAAAAAATAAAAAAGCCAGCATAGTGCTGGCTTTTTTTATGTCAGGTTTAGACATTAAAACGGAAATGTAAAACATCACCATCTTGAACGATGTAAGTTTTACCTTCTAAACGCCATTTACCGGCTTCTTTCGCGCCAGCTTCGCCGTTGTATTGAATGAAATCATTATAAGCAACACATTCAGCACGGATGAAGCCTTTTTCAAAATCAGTATGAATCACGCCAGCAGCTTGAGGTGCAGTTGCGCCTACTTTAACTGTCCATGCACGAACTTCTTGTACACCGGCAGTGAAGTATGTTTGTAAACCAAGCAGTGAATAGCCTGCACGGATTACCACGTTAAGACCTGGTTCTTCCATACCCATTGCTTCAAGGAATTCAGCACGGTCTTCATCTTCAAGCAAAGAAATTTCTGCTTCAATCTGGTTGCAAAGTGGAACTACAATTGCATTTTCTTCAGCAGCTAATTTTTTAACGGCATCTAAATGTGGATTGTTTTCAAAACCATCTTCAGCAACGTTAGCAATGTACATAGTTGGTTTTAAAGTCATTAAACCAAAACCACGCACCAATTTACGTTCGTCATCATCCAGGTCAGCTGCGCGAGCCGGTTTGCCTTCATCAAGCAATGGTTGGATTTTTTCTAAAATTGCTTTAACGGCAATCGCTTCTTTGTCACCACTTTTTGCAGATTTTGCTAAGCGAGTGATGGCTTTCGCAACAGCTTCAAGGTCAGCCAGTGCCAGTTCTGTGTTGATGGTTGCGATGTCATCTAGCGGATCAATTTTACCATTTACGTGAATCACATTTTCATCTTCAAAACAACGAACCACGTGGGCAATTGCATCGGTTTCACGGATGTTGGCAAGGAACTGGTTACCCAAGCCTTCACCTTTAGAGGCACCTGCAACCAAACCTGCAATATCAACGAATTCCATAGAAGTTGGAATTACGCGTTGTGGTTTTACAATGGCGGTCAATTTGTCTAAACGTGGATCAGGTACAGGAACGATACCGGTGTTTGGCTCAATGGTACAGAACGGGAAGTTTTCTGCAGCAATCGCAGCTTTAGTCAATGCATTGAAAAGTGTAGATTTACCAACGTTCGGCAAGCCGACAATACCGCAATTAAAACCCATGAAATGACTCACAAAGTATACTTTAAAAATTGTGGCTGATTTTACATGAAAGCCACCACAAAGTCAGGTCATGGCTTTCATGTTTATTGAAAACAACTGAAATGTATATCCTTTAAATTTTACGTTTGTCGAGTTGGTTGGCCAGGGTGTCTCCAGTCGCCTGAATCAGCATGACTAAAACAATCAGTACCACAATAACGGCCAGCATGATTTGCATATCAAAACGCTGATAGCCATAACGGTAGGCAATATCCCCCAAACCTCCGGCACCAATGGCACCGGCAATCGCGGATGAGTTAATCATGGTGACTAAGGTCACGGTAAATCCAGCCACAATACCGGGTAGCGCTTCGGGAAGCAGCACATGCCAGACAATTTGCTTGCGGTTACAGCCCATGGCTTGAGCCGCTTCAATCAGGCCTTGGTCGACTTCGCGTAAACTGACTTCGGCAATACGCGCAAAGAAAGGTGTTGCAGCTAAGGTCAAGGGAACAACGGCTGCCCATACCCCATAACTGGTGCCAACGATAAGTCGAGTCAATGGAATCAGTGCGACCATTAAAATCAGGAAGGGAATGGAGCGGGTAATATTTACGATCCATCCCAAAGACTGATTAATGCTTTTCGAAGGATAAATACCGTGTTCCGAAGTATTGACCAAAATCACGGCCATCGGCAGACCAATCAGCAAGGCAAAAAATGCCGAAACCCCGACCATCACTAAAGTATCGATGGTGCCAGTAATCAACAGATCAATGAGTTGGTCGTGCATAGCCCAATACCTCTACGTGTGCAATCTGGTTTTTTAATTGTTGCGTGAGTTGCTGGAGATCAATATCTAGATCAGCTATACCAACGATTAACGTGCCGACTAAATGATTTTGTATGGTATCAATATGACTTTGATAGAGATGTACCGAATGCCCAAAGCGATTTAAAATTTGTGCAAGATCAGGAGAATGTCTAGCTTCACTGGCATATTTCAGTTTTAAAATGGTATGTGAAGCCGCATTATCCTTTTCTGGATAAACGGTAAATGGCAAATCCAGTTGTTCCAGATTGAGTAGCTCTTGGGTAATCGGCTGTTCTGGATTAGAAAACACTGACCAGACTTGCCCGGACTCTACAATTTCGCCTTTCTCAATTACCACCACCTGATCGCAGATTTCACGGATCACCTGCATTTCATGGGTAATCAACACAATGGTAATTCCCAGTTTCTGATTGATTTCTTTGAGCAGGGAAAGCACAACCGAGGTACTTTCAGGATCGAGTGCAGAAGTCGCTTCATCGCAGAGTAAAATTTCAGGATGACTAACCAAAGCACGGGCAATCCCGACACGCTGTTTTTGCCCACCCGAAAGCTGTGACGGATAATGTTGCGCCTTATCGCTCAGCCCGACCAGTTCCAGCACTTCATTGACGCGCTGTTGAATGTCCGCCTTATTAAAGTTGGAAATTTTCAAAGGCAGGGCGACATTTTCCCAAACGGTTTTTGCCGACATTAAATTGAAATGCTGGAAAATCATGCCAATTTTTTGGCGCAACTGAATTAAATCCTGATGACTTAAGGTGGCTATTTCCTGTTGATGAATATGAATATTGCCTTCATTGGCCTGTTCCAATCCATTTAGGGTACGAAGCAGCGAGGATTTGCCTGCACCACTTTTACCAATAATGCCCAGAATCTTGCCTTGTGGAATATCTAGATTAATATTCTTTAAGGCATGTACCTGTTTGTCCTGTACATCATAAAATTTATTCAAGTGCCGGATTTGAATATGCGGCACGGAAAAATCGATTTGTGAACCGAAACTCACCATGGTTATTCTCCTTATTTCCAGCCTTCAAACCACATGCCTTGGCCAAAATCTTCATTCAAAATTTCGCGAACTTTGGCAGAGTTTTGAAAGGCTTGGACAAAAGTCGCCAGTTTTTGGTCTTGATCCGGGTAGTCTTTACGCGTCACAAATAAAATGGCGTATTTTTTATCCACTGGGTCGACAATTAGGGCTGAATTTGGGTCAGCGACTTTGGCCATTTTTAAATAATGCGGGAAGCCCATAATCAGGTCAGCTTCGTTATACGCATGCGCTGTTTGTGGACCTTCAACTTCAATTAACTTGAGCTGTTTCGGGTTGCTGGTGATGTCCTGCAATGTAGTCAATTCATTGTTGATATCTTTTACAGTAAGCAAACCTGCACGAGCCAATAGCGTCAAGCCACGGGATAAGTTCACAGGATCATTCGGCACCACTACTTTGGCTTGATCTGGAATTTGATTAAGCGAACGATATTTTTTGGAATATAAACCGACATGACTGCCAGAACCTTTGCCAAAGGCATGCAGGTTATAACCCGTTTCACGTACGGCATTGGCCAGAAACACACTCTGCTGAAAGAAGTTGGCATCAATATCGCCGTTCTGAACCGCAACATTGGGTGCTTGCCAGTCTGAAAACTCGATCAGTTCGACATTAATACCTTGGGCTTTAACATCGTCAGCCACACTTCTTAAAAGTTCAGCATAGGGTGGGCTAATACCTATTTTAAGGGTGCTGCTGTTTTTATCGCTATTGATCCAGCGATAGCCTGTCAACCCGACCACAAGTGCAATCACTACTGCTGCGATGACCCAAAGTTTGGTATTGTTTTTAACTGTATTTGACATGATCTTATTTCCAGCCCGGGAACCAGAGTTTGGCACCAAAATCGGTATCTAAAGCTTGTTTCACTTTTGCAGAGTTCTGATAGATATCAACAAACTTTTTCAGCTTGTCATTTTTATCTTCATAGTCATCACGCACGGCAAACAGGATGGCATAGCGTGTGTCAGTGTTAGAGTCAAATAACAAGGCTTGTTCCGGATCAGCCGTTTTCGCCAGACGTAAGTAATGCGGGTAGCCAAAAGCCAGATCGACATCATCAATGGCACGTGCGGTTTGTGGGCCTTCCACTTCTACAAACTGTAATTTTTTAGGGTTGGCCGCAATGTCTTTCAGGCTAGATAAATAGTTTTCAGGATCTTTAAGGGTAATCAGTCTTGCCTGTTGTAAAAGTAATAATGCACGGCCCTGATTCACTGGATCATTGGGAACGACCACTTTGGCATTGTCTTTTAATTCATCAAAGCTTTTGATTTTCTTTGAATACAAACCCACATGCGTTGCAGCTCCTTTAGCGAATGCCTTGATCTTAAAGTCGGTTTTCTTTTTCGCGTTATCCAGAAAAGGCTGATGCTGAAAGAAATTGGCATCAATATCGCCATGATTCAGGGTGATATTCGGTGTGTTCCAGTCAGAGAATTCTACCAGTTTCACATTTACGCCTTGTTGTTTGGCCTCATCAGCTGCGACCTGTAACGGTTTGGCAAAGGAGGGACTAATACCAATCACTAGTTCATCAGGAACAGATTTTTTTTGTTGATTCCAGACTGCCAGTCCAATAATTACGGCGGCAATAATCACCCCAATAATGGTGAATTTGGTTTTCGCTGTTTGTGCCATGTTGCACCTCAAAATTTATGCGGATTGTTTTTGCTTTAAGTTAGAGTTCGAAGTTGAGGCGGAGCTTTGACATCGAAATTGCTGAACAGGATGTGAGGCAGACAGTCGGTCGCCTTGATTAAAGAGTTTGTGTCTTAAACTGCCGTGTTCATATGCGGTTTTATAACGGTCACGCTGTTGTAATTCAGGAATCACCAGTCGGACAAAATCATAGTGCGATTCAGGGGCAACGGTACGGGTCAGGTTAAAACCATCGATTCCTGTTGCATCCAGCAGTTGAATCAACTTTTCAGCGACAGTCGTACCGCTGCCGACAATTAAGGGATAACGTCCACCAAGTACATGCTGCGCTTTTAAATCATTTTTAGTGATTTTCTGTTCTTTAAACTTATTGTTCACTGAAGCAATGCTGTTGGTCTTTTGATAGGGAATGGCTTCGTCATCGGCAAATTTAGATAAATCAATACCGACTGAACTGGAAAAATGGGCAAGACCCGCTTCAGGACTGGCATAAGCAATATATTCATCCAGTTTTTGCTGAGCCAATTGATCAGTTTCAGCAGTCACCACGGTAATGCCGACAAAAATTTTAATTGCTTCAGGATCACGTCCTTGATCGGTGGCTTGCTGACGAATTTGATCGACCTGTTTTTTGATTTTTTCCGGTTGATCGCCCCCAATGAACATGCCTTCTGCATGCTGAGTCGCAAAAGCTAAACCATGAGGAGACGCGCCCGCCTGAAATAAAACAGGGGTACGTTGAATCGATGGTGAAACCTGAAACACACCCTGACTTTGGTAAAACTGACCTTGATGCTGAACTGGATGAACTTTAGCGGGATCGGTAAAAATACGATTCTGTTTATCTTTTAAGATGGCATCGTTTTCCCAGGAACCTTCCCAGAATTTATAGCAAAGCTGTAAAAACTCTTCGGCTTGCGCATAGCGCAGATCATGGTCTTTCAAGCCTTTTTCACCAATCAGGCGTTGTGCGCTGTCTAAGTAACCGGTGACAATATTCCAGCCGATACGGCCATGGGTCAGGTGATCTAAACTCGCAAAACGGCGGGCAAATTGATAGGGTGATTCATAGCTTAAATTCACCGTAATACCAAAACCTAGATTTTGTGTCACGGCAGCCATAGCTGAGACCAGGGTAGAGGGATCATGGCTCGGCAGCTGAATTGATTCTTTTAAAGTCAAATCAATGTCATTTTGATAGACATCATAAACCCCGGTAATGTCAGCAATGAATAAGCCATCAAACAGACCCTGTTCTAGGGTTTGAGCCAAATCCGTCCAGTAACTGAGTTCATTAAAACGATGTGACTCATCACGTGGATGGGTCCATAAACCGTGGTTGATATGCCCGACACAGTTCATGTCAAAGGCATTGAGCAGAATTTTTTTTGCTGTATTTGGCGTTGAGGTTGTTGTCATTACAATGTCCCCCGACGTGGCGGTAATACACCGTTTAACACATGATTGGCTATGAAATAGTATTTCCATCGAGAGGCATCATGCAGGGTATGTACACGGGCATTGCGCCAAAAACGGTCAAGCCCATCTTCACGCTGGCTGCCACGACTGCCTGCCAGTTCAATCAATTTTGACGATGCTTTCAATGCAGTTTCAGTACTGTGTGCACGCACCTTTGCGACATCGATTGAAGCTTTAGCAATATTTTCAACGGTCGGTTGTGGCTTGGCAGCGTCAATAGAACGTGCTGCCTGTTTCAGTAACACTTCAGAGGCACGCACATCGGCAACAATACGACCCAGTTCAAACAGGGTGAGCGGATCATCAGTGGCTTTGTCTACACCTGAATCAATCCATGGGCGCGCTTGACGCACACGAATCAGGGTTTCTTCAAATGCTGCACGGGCAATTCCGGTTTCAATAGAAGCATGCATCAATTGGGCAAACGGGCCGGAAATGGTCGGCTTTAAATAGGCAGTATCAAATGGAATAACATCTTCCGCTTCTACAAAAACATTACTAAATTTAACGGTGCCGCTGCCGGTGGTACGTTGTCCAAAACCCGACCAATCATCTACTAATTCCAGGCCTTGACTTTGACGCGGAATAAAAGCCAGAAATTCACGGCCATGTTCATCTTTGACCAAGGTCGGAATGCGATGTGCAAATAAACTGCCGGTGCAATAAAATTTTTCACCATTCACAATATATCCGCCGTCGACTGCACTGATTGCAGTTTGCTTTTGTGCAGCAGTTTTGGTTTTAAATTCGGCCAAGGCATTGCCAAAACGGGCACCTTTTAAAACTTCGGCATAGAGTTTTTGTTTTTGTTGTTCTGTGCCGGTATTGCGTAAAATTTCCAGTCCATAAAAATGATTTTGCGGAATCTGACCAATTGAACCATCTACACCACTCATTAAGGCGATGACTTGCGCCACGGTATAGCTTGAAACCTCTGCACCACCATATTGCTTGGGTACGGTAATGGCCCATAAGCCGGATTGGCTGTACGCCTCAATTTCTTCAAAAGGCAGAATTCGCTCGGCATCACGTTGTACAGCATTCTGTTTAAACTGTTCTACTAAAGCACGTGCAATTTCCAGCGCTTCTGCATCAGACTGAATAATATGTGCATGAACCAATTGTTGTGCTTTATACTGGTTAAGTTCTTGATATAAAGTCATTTTTATTACTCCTTAAATCCAGGCGTGACGGGCAGGTAGCTTATGATTGAGGTAGTAGTCACCTAAAGCATGCAATTTCCATCGCACGGGATCATGTAAGGTATGCACACGGGCATTGCGCCAATGTTGATCAAGGTTGTGCTGACTCAGACTAGAACGGCTGCCACCAAGTTCCAGTAACTTTTCAGAAATGTGCAAAGCAGCATCATTGGCATAGATTTTTGCTTCAGCCACTAAAATAGAGGCTTTTGCTGCTTGTTCATCCGTTACGGAATCGAGTTGATCCAGTTCATCTAAATACTCAGCCGCTTCATCGAGTAACAAGATGGCAGCATCCAGTAACACATTCGATTTACCGACTTCTTGCAAGGTGTAATGTTCAAAACTGGCTTTTTCAACTCGTGCATCGACAATCGGACGTGCTTTCTGTACGGCTGTAACGGTATCGGAAAAGGCTGCTTCAGCAATGCCGACATCTATCGCTACTTGCATCAGCTGAGAATAAGCACCCCGATAAGATGGTTGCGCTGATAATTTACGTTCATCAAAAATCAGTAAGGGATCGACTTCAACATGGTCGAGTTTGACCGTGCCACTTGAAGTGGTACGCTGACCAAAGCCATTCCAGTTATCAACAACTTCAACACCGGCAGCATCACGATTCACAATGGTTAAAACCACATGACCTTCTGGATGAATGGCTTTAATCGCCAACCAGTGGGCAAAACTACTACCGGTCGAATAAAACTTTTCACCGTCTACAAAGTAATGACCATCTTCAAGGGTTAACAGCGTATTTAAGGTTTTACTGTCTTTGGTATGACGTTCCGGGCCGCCATTGGCCAAGCGTTTGCCTTGTAAAATTTCTTGATAAATAAACTGTTTTTGCTGCTCTGTCCCCATAATCTGGATCATATTCAATAAGGCAATCTGGTTTTGCGGAATTTGTCCCACACTGGAATCCGCTTTATTGAGAATACGAAATACATGTGCCAAGGTTTTATTGGAAACGAATGCACCACCAAATTGTTTTGGTATTCGAATGCCACCTAAGCCTTTCTGACTGAATAAATCAATTTCAGCAAAAGGCAAGAAGCGTTGTTGATCACGGTCATTGCGACCTTCCAATGCAAAATCTGCGACATGATAAGCAGCATGAATGGCTTCAAGATCGTTTTCAATTACATGAATATTTTCTGAAATTAAACGAGACATAATGACACCTTAAATCGATATCAAAACGCTACAAGTAAGTAGCTTTAAAATTAAGTAATTGCTTTAGCAAAGCTTATGAAAAATGATCTTTAGGATAAAAAATGATAGTTTTTGAATGAATTCGAATATGTTAAGTATTTAAAAATCTTCATAAATTAAATTTATTAAGTTTTTTATTTAAAGTTTTTTTAGTGGTTTATCTGCTTTAAAGATAATCAAGACAAAAAAATGTATAAAAATAAAGGGGCTAGCGTTAAAGATTAAACGGCTATTTTTGAATAAAAAGTACATTGTATTTCTAAGATAGGATGTCTAAAGTATCCGACCAAGGGCGCTGGTTTTTTATAGCCAGAGCTAAAAAAACAACTGTGGAGATTTTATGCGAATTTTATACCAGTTTCCTTTATCTCATTTTTGTGAGAAAGCTCGCTGGTTGCTCGATCATAAAGAATTAGATTATATTGCCCATAATCTGATCCCAGGTGTGCATCGTGCATTTGCACAATTAAAAACAGGGCAAAACCGTTTACCCATTTTACGTGACCAAGACCGCTGGATTGCGGATTCGACTGAAATTGCACTGTATTTAGATGAAGTCTATCCAGAACATTCTTTGCTACGTGCTGATTTGCAACAGCGTGAGCTAGCTTTAGAAATTAATCATCAAGCCACAGAGTTGGGGATGCATGTGCGTCGCTGGGGCTTGGCGCATACTTTGACTGAAAGCGAGGAATCTCTCGATATTCTGATTGGTGAAAAAGGCTATTTACGCCAATTTGAAAAATATTCAAAACCAATTATCAAAGCATTGTTGTCTAAAGGTTATCAGCTGAATTCAGATAAAGTGGCAGAGTCTAAACAGCGCATGGATGATTTGGTTGAACTTCTGAATCAGCGCTTAATTGAAAATCATGGACGTTATTTTGTCGGTGAGCGTTTAGGTTTGGCTGATATTGCTGTCTGTTCAATGCTTGCACCACTTTTGGAAATCCCGGGTACGCCTTGGGAAAAAGAGCATGGTGAAGATTTGTCTGAAGAATTTAAAAAATATAAAGAGACTTTAACTGAATTGCCGATCGGGCAATATGTACTGCGGATTTATCAAACCGAACGCAATGCTCGCGTAGACTGGCGTGGTATTTAAAACGTAATTCAGAGGAACATACACTCTATAGTGCTTATTTTTATGCTTACTCAGTGACTTACCAAATCCCACTTAACCAAATGCAATCGGCTGACCGAGTTCTAAATTGGGTGTTAATGTTGGTAAAGATGATGCATCTTAACTCGGTAGTGTGCTGCTACCCAAAATTTTGCGAATTGAATTTGTAATACTCTGAATCCCTTCGACGATGCTGCCGAAATCAAAACTGTTTTAAAGCAGATGAAATATCTTCTATACCGCCAAAATTTAGCTTGTTGTCATTATTGAAATTACTTAATACTCAGCTTAAGTCTATAGCATTGAAGTCGCATTCACTTAGACTGCCAAGGTCAGTTCGTGAGGGCAGAAATGTCGATATGGTTACTAATTAAGCCGCTTAGTGAAGTTTTTGTTTGCGTTTCCGCAGTTACACAGGACCCAGGTTGGTTTTTATGAGGCTTAGAAATTTAGAAGCTGTACCCCTTGCTTGTGTAATATATGTTTTTAAAAATGCGCTATTTTTATTTTTACTAGGACGCTTCTCTTTCAATCTATTTTTATACAGCTGTAGAAGATAGCTGGTGGTCGTGTTTTGGATACTCCAATTGATCAGTTTTATCTTAAAGTTAGTCCTGAATTCAAAGAATTTAAAAATAAAGATTTAATAGAAATTACCATGGGGCATTTTTTTATAATTAAATGACCAATAGTCATCTAACTCAGCATGAATCAAAATTTTCTCTATGAATGAATTTGGTCTTTGGAAAATATTTTCATAATATTAAAAATTTATGAAAAATAAGTGATTATTGTATGACGGATATAGGGTAGTATTTTACGTATTTATTGGATATTGAGAAAGAGTATAAAAATGGAACTGGATCGTTTCGATAAACAAATTCTGGAAATTTTGAATCAGGAAGATGCGAATTTAAATGAACTTTCAGAACGGATTAATCTTTCTGTAAGCTCTGTGCATCGAAGGATTAAGCATTTGATTGAAGCCAATATCATGACGCATTTAAAGCGTGATATTAACTATGCCAAGTTGGGTTTTAGCCTGCATGTTTTATTACAGGTATCTTTAAATAAACATGACACCGATACTTTCGCTAAGTTTTTAGAAGAACTGGAAAATATTCCTGAAGTAATTAATGCCTTTTTAGTCACAGGTCAATCTGCCGATTTTATTGTCGAAGTGGTCGCAAAAGATATGGAAAATTACAGTGAAATTCTTTTAAAACGTATTGGTAAAATTGAGCATGTGGTGGCATTGCATTCGAGCTTTGTGATTAAAGAATATAATGTGTTGAACTGTAGCGGCTTACTCAACCGGGTATGAGGCGAAAATTTATTTTTATATTGGAACAATGATTATTTGTTTTTTTAAGCTTATAAAAAACGCACCATGCGGTGCGTTTTAGATTAGAAAAGATATTAGCCTTCAAGTTGCTCTAATACTTCATCTGAAAATTCTACGTTAGTATAAACGTTTTGAACATCATCAAGATCTTCAAACATATCAATCATTTTCAAAATCATTTTGGCTTGATCGACGTCTGTAATTTCAGCTTTAGTTGATGGACTCATCACAACTTCAGCGTTGTCAGATTTTAAACCTGCCGCAGATAAAGCATCCTGTACGTCACCAAAGCTTTCAGGGGTCGTAATAACTAAGATTTGATCTTCATCAACTTCAATATCTTCAGCACCCGCTTCTAAAGCCACGTCCATGATTTTATCTTCTAAAGAAACGTCTTCAAAAGTAATTTCACCACGTTTGGTAAATAGATAAGCCACTGAACCTGCTGTACCTAAGTTACCATTGGTTTTAGAGAAGCAATGACGAACGTCAGGTACAGTACGGTTTAAATTGTCTGTCATTGTCTCGACTAGAACAGCTACACCACCCACACCATACCCTTCGTAAGTGACTTCTTTTAAGTCATCGTTATCTTCGCCACCCGCACCACGTTGAACAGCACGGTTGATCACATCACGTGTCATATTTACAGACAATGCCTTTTCGACAACAGCACGTAGACGAGGGTTACTTCCCACATCGGGACCGCCGAGTTTTGCAGCTGTGGTTAATTCACGAATGTATTTGGTAAAAACTTTACCACGGCTCGCATCTTGTTTTGCTTTGCGATGCTTGATATTGGCCCACTTGGAATGACCCGCCATGCGAAATATGCTCCTTGTAGATTGGCTTTATGCCTAATCGAATGTGTCAAATTCTACCATAAGCCCTTTTTTCTTAGAAAGGGCTAGGTTTTGAGTTTTTTAAACAAATGTCACTTAGATCTTATCTTCAGTAATTTTTTTAGGTTCTGGAATAACAATATCCAAACCTACCTTATCTTTATAGAGTTGTTTAAGTAAAGCTAAGTCATGGTTGATTTCAGTCGGGTATATTTTTCCTAAAATGCCGCCTTGCTTGGTATTTGAATTGGCATACATTAAAACGATAGGAACACCAGCTGCTTTGGCAATATGCCAGAAACCTGTACGTATCGGTCTTCTTGTTTCACCAGTTTTGGCACGCGTGGCTTCAGGTGCAATCACCAGATTGAATTTTTCATTTTGCTGAAAATGTTCAACCATAACAGACACGATATCCTTATTGGATTTACGATCGACTGCAATACCGCCAATGGCTTCTAAAAACGGTTTCATCGGACCCTTAAATAATTCTCTTTTAATCAAGGTATGAATTTTCATATCATAAATCTGAAAGAGGGCAAGGGAAAGAACTGCATCCATCATCGAAGTATGTTCAAAGCCTACAATGACCTGTTTATTCTCAAGTACATCAGGTTCAACATGATAGGTCCATCCCGCAAGTTTAAATGCGGATTCACCAAGTAATTTTTTTAACATAGGAGGAAATTAGACAATTCGAAAGTCAGCTAATTTCTGCTTGTTCGTATTTATAGTCAAGAGGATATGTGTTGAAAATGAACAAATAAATACAGATGAATATAGTTTTAAAAATGCATGTATTAATTGTTTTTATATATAAACAGACCTTAATAAATATTTTAAAAATATTACTTAATATAAATTAAGTCTTAATAATGAGTTAAAATGACTATTCAGATCAAAAAATAACTATTAGACTTTTGTCGAAGATATAAGTTTCTGAACAGATGGTTGAACTTCGCTTCTGTTTAATAAGGATTGAAAAGAATGATGTATTTTTCGACTTTTTTATTGGCGTTCGGGTTGTTTACGCTGGTTATTGTGTGGTCTTTGATCGAAATTCTTCTAGAATCCCGTAAAGAACGCAGTTTTGGTTCTTAAGTAGGTTGCTAATCTAATGTTTAGAAAAATTAATTCCTCTTTTTAATTTTTGAATAAATACTGAAAATAAGGGCTAAGTAATTAAATTAAGACCTTATAAGTATAATAAATTTATCATTCTTTTAGCATTTAATGTTGAATATTAAAATTGCCTGAGTGGTATAGCAGATATTTTTATTATCTGGATTTATTTTTTTAAAATAAAAAAATTATGATTACTTAATTTTATCAATCACAAGTTTTTTAAAATATAAGTTATAAATAAATGATTAAAAGAATTGTTGTGTTACTGTGCAATTAAAAGCGAAAATGCTTGTTTTTTGAAAAAATCTTCGTTAGTATTGCCTCGCTTGAACTTGTTGATATATAACAATTTCAGCTTATAAGGGCCTATAGCTCAGTTGGTTAGAGCAGCGGACTCATAATCCGTTGGTCGACAGTTCAAGTCTGTCTGGGCCCACCAAATAAAACAACCACTTAGGTGTACTAATCCTAAGTGGTTTTTTAATGTCTGAATCCATGTAAGCACTATGTAAGATGCTACCTTGTAATCACTGCAGAGAAATAGAAGATGATCTAGTAAAAAAGAAAAAATAAATTGATAAAATTAGACCGCATAGCTATTTCGATAAGTTGGCTTTTTTCATCAGCAAAAAAGTAAGATAAAATGAGGAGTGAAAAAATATGTGCAATCTTACTCCGCTGACCAAATTAGATGGTCATTAATTGCTGATTATTAATCAATCATTAAAGGGTTGGAATATAAACATTGGTTAAGAAAAGTAACTTAAGCTAAACATCTTCAAACATAAAAGTTGTATTTTCTATACTTTTTTCGATGTTTTTTGAAGGTATATTATTGTTATTCCAAGAACTTAAAAACAATAATAAGAAACCTGTGAATTGAAAAGCCTACTTAATTAGAGAGAATTAAGTAGGCTTTTTATTTATTCTTGTAAAAGTTATTTCTTTTTTACGAAGTATAAATTTCATTACAAAAAATTAATAAGGACTAAATTAACTAAATAAAATTTTATAGGTTTTAACTCAATTTTTTCAAAAATATAAATTTAATTTTTGGTATATTCCATCATTGAAACGTAATAATAAAAAAGTAAATTGATAAGTCTACTTAACTATAATATCAATGATATGCAAAATAGAAGACTAGCAATTTTGCTCGGAATATTAATGATGGGATCTTTATGCCTCATGATATCAGTATATGTTCAGGCACAAAGGCAGAAGAGAGAAGATATTCAACGAGTTATAAAAGAGGCAGAAGAGGCTCTTAAGAACCAAAATTTCGGATATTAGTGCGAATTGAAATTGTAAGTTTTTTATTAATTATTAAATTGAATTTTAAAGTAATTTTTTGCCAATGATTAAAAATCAAGTTTATATAGAATATGTATTTAGAATCTATCGCTGTAGTTTCTGATTTTAAATTTTAACCTCCTTAGCAGGAGGTATTTTTTTGTCTGAAATCAAGGAGAAGTAAATGCTCCAATTCTTCCGAAAACTATTTTGCTTACATGCTTATGAATTTGATTACCATCATCAGCATGGATATACACAAGAATGTCGTAAATGTGGTAAACATGAGTAATTAAATGATTGTCTCAGTAGACGGGTGGTTTACGCCAAACAAAACCTTACTAAGGATCTATTATTATTTGGGTTTTTCTTTTTTATTTGTAATACCTATAACATGATGGGCATAAATTAAATCTTACGTAGATACGCCTAATATTTAAGAGTTAGTTACACAAAGGATGATTGTTGGGTATTGAATAATTTTATCGAATGTTTGAGCATAATACTTTCTTGTTTGAATAAGTGATGGATCGCCATGATAGATGAAGAAAAGCCTTTAGATTTCGAAGATGATAGTGAACCTCAAGATTTCGAAGATGAAGAATTTATCGATGATAAGAAAGAGGATGAGATGTACAACACTATTACGAAAGATGGTGCGAGTGTTGATCCAGCAGATGATGGGGTACGTCATATCCGTCCGGAGGACGGAGATCCCATAGAAGTCGAAGAGTAGAGTATAGGCCCAATTTAATGTTGGGCTTTTTTATTGCCTATCGAAAGAACAGTAGAGCACTTTATTTCTCAAAAATAATCAAAATAGAGAAACAAATGTTCCGCAAACTTCTCCTAAATATTTACCAATTTAGTGAGATTTTTCTTTTTTTATTAGGGATTTATGAATAGCCACTAAAATTCTAGACACACGTAACCATCTTTTTGGACTGCCACCACTCTCCTAGACAAATTTAGTCTATTCTTTTTGCACAGGAGAAAACATTATGAGTGGACAACGATATACCCCAGAATTTAAAGACGAAGCTATA